>VFQM010000095.1_pt1 | contig 110535 bp, 101 predicted proteins | sample 3512391 | NCBI WGS metagenome assembly VFQM01 (sample SAMN10412369, study PRJNA504923) | tailings metagenome | isolation source: Replicate 1 from Balatoc abandoned mine | place: Philippines | reverse complement strand
CGCGACCTTCGAACTCACCGTCACCAACCCCGGCGGCCATTCCTCGCGCCCGCGCGCCGATAATGCGATCTACGAATTGTCGGACGCCTTGCAGAAGATCGCGGCTTACAAGTTTCCGGTGCAGGCCAGCCCGCTGACCCGTTCCTTCCTCGGCGCGCTCGGGCAGATCACCCCGGGCGAGATGGGCGCGGCGATGCGCGCCTTCGCGGCCGATCCGACGGACGAGGCCGCAATCGCGGTGCTGCGCGCCAATCCCGAGACGGTCGGTACGCTCTCCACTACCTGCGTTGCGACCATGCTGCGCGGCGGCCATGCCGAGAACGCCCTGCCGCAATCGGCTACCGCGACGGTCAATTGCCGGATCTTCCCGGGCGAGGGCGCCGCCGCGACCGAGGCGGCGCTTCGCCAAGTGATCGGAAACGACAAGGTACAGTTCAGGCTGCTCACCGATGTCACCGAAAGCCCCGAATCCGCCGTGCCGGGCGAAGTCATGGCGGCGCTGCGAAGAGTGATCGACGCGCGCTATCCGGGCCTGCCCATCCAGCCCTACATGGAATCGGGCGGCACCGACGGGATGCACTACCGCGCGCGGGGCTATGCCACCGTGGCGATCTCGGGCGCGGCGAGCCGGCCGCAGGATATGTATGCCCACGGCCTCAACGAGCGTCTGTCAGTCGATGCCTTCTATGCCGGGCTCGATCACTGGTACCGGATCCTGAAGGAACTGGCCGGCTAGCGCTGTTCAGGCGTTCTCGCGCAGACGGGCCTGCTCCAGCCCCACCAGCGCCGCGCTCAGCTCCCACAGCCGGGCCGAGCGGCGCTGGTTCTCGGCCTTGGCCGAAAGCGGCTGCGCGAAGGCCCTGGCGCCCGGCTTCTGACGGTTGCCCCAGCTCCAGTGCACGCCCGAGGCGGTGAAGGCGGGATCGGCCACCACCTGCGCCACGCGCTCGCCCGACAGCGGCTGCGAGACATAGCCCTTGGTGATGTTCTTCTGGAACCACGGGAAAATGGTCTGGAAAGCCTTGGGCGCGTTGCGGAACAGCGGGGTATCGGCGACGCAGCCGGGATAGACTGTGGCGAAGACGATGCCGGTATCGGCATGGAAGCGCGCGTGCAGCTCGCGGCTCATCATCATTAGCGCGAGCTTGGAATCCTTGTAGGCCTTGCCCGGCTTGAACGGCTTGCCGTCGATCATCGCAATCGGCGCGCGGAAGCCGGCCTCCAGCCCTTCGAGATCGCCGAGATCGGCAGGCGCGGGGATGGGAATCTTGCCGCCGAACTCCTCCGAATTGGCCGTCACCGTGCCGAGTGCGACCAGCCGCGGCGCAGGGGCAGCCTGCAAGTCGGGCAGCAGCAGGTTCGCCAGCAGGAAATGGCCGAGATAATTCGTGGCGACCGACAGCTCGAAGCCGTCCGGATTGCGCAGCGGTTCCGTTGCGCGCGGCAGATAGACCGCGGCGTTGAGCACCAGCGCATCGAGCGCCCCGCCGCGGGCACCGACATGCTCCCGCGCGGCGATGGCCAGCGCGCGGACAGAATCGAAATCGGCCAGATCGAGATGCAACAGCGTGCGATTGTCCGGCGCGATGCCGACCTCGCTCGCGGCGCTTTGCGCCTTGGCGAGATCGCGGCAGGCCATGATCACGTGCCAGCCCCGTGCGGCCAGCGCCTGCGCGGTCCACAGTCCCACGCCCGAGGAGGCTCCGGTGACCAGAGCGGTTGGTTGTGCTGCGGTGCTCATGACCGCAAGAATTGCCGCAAGGCCATGCGGGTTTCAATAGGGCTGGCGGTCAACGCATCTGGTAGGGCACCACACCGCGGCGGAACAGATCGACCGCGATGGTCTGGTCGCTCGGCGGATAGGCGCGCTGTTCGCAATCGCTGCGCGGACAGATGCGGCACGAGACCCCGATCGGGGTCACCCCCCGCGCCGATTCGCAATCGATTCCGTCAGCATAGATGAAGTCGCCCGCGTGCTGCGCCTCGCACCCCAGCGCCACGGCATAGCGGCGCGGGTTGCGATCGAACCGCCCTGCGGTCTTGACCAGCCCCTTGGCGATCGAGACGTAGCGCACACCGTCGGGGGTTTCGGCGAGCTGGACGAGAATGCGGTCGGGGATCGCGGCGGCCTCGTGGACGATCCACAAGGGACAGGCCCCGCCGAAGCGGGCGAACTGGAGGCGGGTGGCGCTGTGGCGCTTGGTGATGTTGCCCGCCATGTCGACCCGGCAGAAGAAGATCGGCAGGCCCCGCTCGCCTTCGCGCTGCATGGTAGAGAGGCGGTGGCAGGTCTGCTCGAAGCTGGTCTGGTAGTGGAGCGCCAGCCGGTCGACATCGTGGCGGAAGGCGCGCGCCGATGTGCGGAACGCGCCGTAGGGCATCAGCACCGCGCCCGCGGCATAGTTGGCGAGCCCGATGGTGAGCAGCTCGCGTGCGGCCTCGCTGCGCAGTGCGGCACCCTCGGCGATCGCGCGGATCACTTCGCCCAGCGTGGTCGCGGCGACATGATAGGCGATCTGGAAGCGGATGCCGGCCGCCGGCTGGCCGGAGTCGATCCGCAGCACGCGCTGCCTGGAATCGAAGTTGCGCAATTCGTCGAGCGGGCGGATCTCGACGGCAATGCCGTGCGCCTGGGTCAGGTGGCGTTGCAGCGCCTCGGTGGTCGGCACGGCGTCCGGCCCCGCGATCAGGCGGGCGAGCCGCTCGGCGGCGCGGTCGATCCGGTCGACATAGTTGTTCGACAGGTGGAACCAGTCGCGCACCTCCTCCCACGGCAGCCGCGCGCCCTCGTCGGTGTCGACCGTCAGCGCCTCGTCGACCATCTCGAGCCGCTGGCTGGCGCGGCGGAACGCACCGTGCAGTTCGACAAAGCGCCTCGCGAAGGCGGGCTGCTGTTCGGCCAGCCGCGCGATCGTGTCGGGCGGCAGGGGCGTGTCGAACAGAGGGTCGTTCGCCGCTTCGCGCAGCGCCAGCGTCAGCTGTTCGGCATCCTCGCCGGGGAAGTCCTGCCAGTCGAGCGGGAACAGGCTGGCGACCCGCTCGATCAGGCGCGGCGTGAGCGGGCGGTCGTCATGTTCGAGCTGGCTGAGATAGGACGGGCTGATCGCCAGCTGGCGCGCCAGATCGGCCTGCCTGAGACTGCGCCGCTCGCGCAGCGTGCGCAGCTGCGCGCCCGCGAACATCCTGTGCCGTTTGCCCATGAGAAAACTCTAGTTTGCGAATTTCCGCTTTGCAAATTTGCAGGGCGGGGCCGTCGGCGCCGGGGGTGGCGGAACCTTGCCGCCCAGATTGGGGAACCCAGCAATAGGATCGGCAGAATTCGCGGCTAAACCGGCAGGACGGCGCGCGACCGCATGGCAGACACATGACCGACATCATCCTTGCAGGACTGACTGCGATCTTCGTTCTGGTGCTGCTGGCGACCGAGGCACTCGGCGCCGCGATTGCCCGCCGGATCGGCAAGGCCGGGACCGAACGCAAGGTCGAGCGGGACCGGACAGTCCATGTGCTGACCAGCACCTTCGGCCTGCTGGCTCTGCTGATCGGCTTCAGCTTCAGCATTGTCCTTGATCGTTATGACACCCGCAGGGCTGACGTGATCGCCGAGGCCAATGCCATCGGGACCGCGCATTACCGGGCGGGCTTTCTGCTGCCGGAGAGCCGCGAGCTTCAGCGCGCGATCGCAACATATGCCAACGCGCGCGTGGTCTATGGCAGAGCCGGAGAGGTCGAGCGGGCCGACCTTGAAATCGGGTCCGCACGGCTGCGCAGCGCCATTGCGGATGCCAGTCACAGGATCGATGCCAGGGCCAACAGCCCGCTCGGCGCGCTCGTCGTTGCAGGGGTCACGGATGTCCTCGACCTCGGCGTGCAGCGCGAGGCCAATCTTCAGGCAAAGCTGCCCTGGACCGTGTTCGTGGTGCTGGTTGGCCTGTCGCTCGTCGGCGCTGCGTCCATGGGTTTCGCATATCCCGTCGGCGGGGCCTTGCGAAACAGCACAAGCCTTTCGCTGTTCGCCCTGCTGGCGGTGACCATCATCGTCATCGTCGATCTCGACCGGCCGGAGGGTGGCGGCGTGGTGATCGATCAGGGGCCGATGCTGCAAGTCGTGGCAGAGATCGGTGACGGCACCCCCGAGAAAAGGCCGGCTGCGGCGCCCCCGGAGCAAGTCAGACGCTGACATGATCAGCCACACCGCGAAAGGATCCCCCGTCTTGGGAACGATGACGTCATCGCCATGCCCTCTGCGGTCGCGGTTCGCACGGCACACTGCCGCCATGCCGATCATGGCGGGGCTCGTGGCCGTTGCCTGCCACTCTCCGGTATGGGCGAAAACCGGAACGGGGCCGGAGGCGGGCGCGCTCGAGATTCCCGCGGCGGCAACCCCGCTGGCCAGCGATCCGGACCCGTCAGCGATCCTGCCCGAGACGAAAGCGGAAGGTGACGATCTGACTTTCATCGTCAGCCCCTATCTCTGGCTTCCGGTCGTCACCGGCGATGTGGGCGGGACCGAGCCGGGGGCTATCGGGTTCGAGATCGATACCGGCGACCTGCTCGGCGCCTTTGAGTCCGGCGGGCTCATCCACGGCGAGCTGCGGCACAGGTCCGGCTGGGGCGTGTCGATCGACTACATGTTCGCCGACCTGTCCGACACCAGCGACATCGGCGTCGTGCTCGACACCCGGGTCGATGCCGCGATCCTCGAAGCGACGGTGCTGCGACGCATCGCGCTCGGCCGCCATTCGCTCGATGCCTATGCCGGCATACGGCGCTGGGCATCGGATGTGGTGGTCGATGTCAGCGCCGGCCCGATCGGGATCGAGATCCTGACGGGCGATACCTGGACCGATCCGATCCTTGGTGCACGATACCATCATGCGATCTCGGATCGGTGGCAATTGCTGGTGCAGGGCGACGTGGGCGGCTTCGGAATCGATTCCGATTTCACCTGGCATGCGGTTGCGGGGGCAAGCTACGCCGCCGGGTCGCGGACAGCGCTCCACATTGTCTACAAACGGCTGTCGGTCGCGCGCCAGAGCCCGCGCATCGGCGGTGGACCGCCCGTCGATCTCGATCTGACCGTGCAGGGTCCGCTGGTCGGGTTTTCCTGGCGCTTCTAGCCCGCCACGCCGCCAGCGCGCCTTGCGTCAGTCGTCATTGGCATCCGCGATCGCGGCCACCACCCCGACCACGGCGGCACCCACCAGCACGCCCTTGAGAACATCGCCGCCATCGTCGTCGTCACGGCGATAGTAGTAGCGGCGTTCATACTCGCGGCGATCCCAGTAGCGACCGTCACGATACCAGCGGTTGTTCCCGCGGTAGTAGCTGTCGAAATAGTCCTCGCGCACCTCGCGGCGGATTTCGCGGCGCGCCTCGATGCGTTCGCGGACCACTTCGCGGCGGCCTTCGCGCACCTCGCGGCGGGCGCATTCGCGGGTCGTGCAGCGCCGCAGTTCGCGGATCGCCTCGCGCCTTTCGCGGGCGACCTCGCGCCCGCCCTCGCGCACCTCGCGGCGCACTTCCCAGCTCTGCGCGCTGGCCGCCGAGGGGATCGCCAGCACGCCCATCGCCGCACAGGCAAGGAGCGGGAGGAACCGGACAACCGGTCGCATCACTTGGCCCCTCCCGCCGCTGCGCGGTGCCTCGCCACGCGAGCCTCGTAGTTCTTGAGGATCTCGGCGCAGTCCTTGGTCTCGACATTGACGGACGTGCCGTAGCCGAAGGACGAGACGAACAGGAACGCCCGGTCGGTCCCGAGCAGACGCCCGATCGAGTTGCTGATGTCGAGCACTTCGCGTTCGAGCGCGGCCTTCTGCTCCTGCGCGACGCAAACCTGCGCCAGCCCGGCGAGATAGCCGAACCGCTTCAGCCCGTCGTCGAGCCTTTCCTCGGACGCGTCGTCCTGACCCGCCTGCGCTGCGGCAAGCGTGGACTGTGCGACGAGCAGCGCGCCCAGTGCAGCGATGATTTGCCTCGATAGCTTCATGATGAACCCCAGCCTGTCTTGAGCGACCATGCCGTAAGGTAAACCGTGGCCGACGCGAATTCAGTGCCCGACACACCCAAATTGGGTGGCTGTGCGCCGAGCGGGTCCGCGAACCGCACCACACTGCTCAAATTGGGTGCTCAGCCAATTGCTGGCGCTCTGCGGCAGGGCCTAGTTTCGGAGGCGCAAGGCACTCTGCCGAGGGTGCGGCACGGGGGACATGAGGCATGGACAAGACCACCGCAAGCTGGCTGAAGATCGCCGCACTGGCCATCGCGACGGCGCTTCTGCAGGTCCCCGCCGGAGCGCAGATCGCGCCTGCACCCGGCGCACAGCGCCCTGCGGCCCGGCCCGCCGCGCGCCCGGCGGCACGTCCGGCACAGACGCGTCCCAAGGCTCCGCGTCCGGCCGCCACCCGCCCGGCGACGCTGCCCTCCTTTCCCGACCGGCCGCAGGCGGAACGGCCGCGTCCGCTGCCCGCGCGGCCCCCGGCAGACCGGCCGACGACCCTGCCGTCCTACCCTGACCGCCCGCAAGCGGAACGGCCGCGCCCGCTCCCGCCGCCGCGACCGCTGCCGACGCGGCCGGTGTTCCGGCCCTACTGGGGCTATCACTATCCTGCCGGCGGGCGCTATTTCGCCGGGACCATCCGCTGCGAATCCTACGCAGGGCGGTTCCGCTCCTGTCTGGTGCCGACCAGAGGCCGGGTGGTGCTGGAGCGCCGCCACAATGGCCGGTGCCGCTACGGCAATGGCTGGGGCTATGATCGCACCCGCATCTGGGTCGACAACAACTGCCGCGCGACCTTCGCCTATGGTGTTGGCAGCTACATCCCGCGCTATCGTTCGGACACCGACACCGCGCTCATCATCGGCGGGGTCGCCGTGGCCGCAGGGCTGATCGCGATCCTCGCGCGCGACGGCAACGACGATCGCAGCCGTGCGCCGCAGACTGCAAAGGTCGAGGCCGATCTCGCCAAGGTGGAAACCCGCGCCCGCGAAGGGCTGCGCGCCTGTCTTGACCGTTCGGCGGCCAATATCGGAGCGACCGGCGGCACGCGGGTGGCGCTCAATGCGGTTACCATCGATGCCATGGGCGGCACGACCTACCGCTATGATGCCGATATCCGCGCCTCCTATCCCGACCGGCGCTACAACCTCAGCTTCTCCTGCACCGCGACCGGGGCGGAGATCGACGACTTCGACTTCATCACCGAGGAGTAGTGCCCGCCGCGGCGGGGCTCAGAAGAAGGTCCGCACGTTGATCTCGACCGCGCCGTCATTGGCGCGGTCGCCATAGGCCTTGCCGATCCGCATGCTGGCCGCAAAGCTCGCGCTGAACTGGCGGCCGACTTCGATCTCGGTGGTGCTCCAGTCCTCGTCGACGCCCGCCGTCTGCCATTCATGGCGCCCGTCGAGCGTGAGGTAATAGCCCTTGTCGAGGATGAAGGAGTGCACCACCCGCGCCGAATTGGCGTTGATCTCGGCGCGCGCATCGTCCCCGGCGATCGAGAAGCTGTGCTTGTAGACCAGCGCGGTGAACATCTTGGGCGACCACACCTTGACGAGGCCCCCGCCCGGATTGAGCTGCCACTTGCCGGTGCCGAGCAGATCGTTGGTCGCCGTCGGGGCAACCAGTTCGGCCGAGGCCAGCGCGATTACCGATTGCGACAGCGGCTTGACGTAGCGCAACCGCATGAACAGATCGCCCATCCCGAAGGCATCGGCCGCGCCGACATTGATGTAGGAGGCGACCGGCAGTTCGACATTGGCGCCCAGACCCTCGCCGAGTTTCTGGTCATATTTGGCAACCGCGACGAAGGCTTCGCCCTGTTCCAGATTGGTCACCTTGACCACCAGATCCGCACGGCTGAGGATGTCGGCCGGATTGACCCCGCGCACCTCGCCGCTTTCCGCAACTGCCAGCTTGGCGGCGGCCTCGTTGTCATCGACGGGGCCGACCACGTCCCCGGCCTTGCTCTGGGCCCAGGCCGGGACCGCGCCGGCGGCAGCGCACAGGATTGCGGCCGCAGCGGCCAAGCGCGCGCACTTCAGGTGGGTCATGATGCTGGTCCTCTCAATACTTGACGACGATGTTCAGCAGCCCGCCGGTCCAGTCGGTCAGCCCCGGTGCCAGACTGCGCTGGCCATCGCCGACCCAGCTGTGGCCCACGGCGACAGTCGCGAAGATGTTGGGGGTTAGCACGCGGGTGTATTCGAACAGGATGTCGTCCGACAGATGGCGGGTGCTCACGCCCGTGACGACGCCCGGTGCACCGACATCGAGGCTCGGGCGCGTGGCCTGACCGAACTGAATCGGGCTGAACAGCTCGTTCGCCGCAATCGTCACCGCACGAAACGTGACGATATCCTGAGGGCTCGGCGTGGCGACGACGCTCAGCCGGTGCGCGCGCAGGTTGGAGTTGATTAGCACGAAGGAGCCGTTGGTCCCGGTCGCCCAGCCCGCCTGTGCGCCGTCATAGAACAGCGGATCGAACCGCTCGAGCTCGGGCGTGTCGGGATCATCACCGGAAAAGGTGGTGTAGTCGTAGGTCACCGTGGGCATCCACGGTGCCTTGATGAAGGTATTGCCGACAGCGAACCGGCCGGCCCACGCCTTGAGGTCGATGTCTCCGTTGCGCTGGCGGGCATAATCGCCAGCGACAAAGAAGGTCGGAACGCTCTTGATCGGCGAGACCTTGAACCAGGCTTGCACGAAGGACAGCCCGTCGCGGCCGTTGAAGATCAAGATCGGCGCGCCCGCGCCGCCCGGCGCGGCCTGGATATAGGGCGCCTCGGAACGCGGCACGTGGCCATAGGCAAGGCCGGCGGTGCCGTTCGCGCCGACCTTCACTTCTGCCGAAGCACCGTTGATGATCGTGCGGCTGTCGCCGGAGTCGAGCTCGCGCGGATTGAGATGGAAGCCCTGCAAAGTGACCTTGCCCAGCTCCAGCCGGGCAATCCCGGTCATTTCCCAGGCGCTGCGCGGTCCGAAGATCAGCGCGCCGCGCTCGAACCCGTCGACCCCACCTTCCCCGATCAGCATCCCGGTGCCGAGCTTGAACGATTGCGCGCCGCCCGAAAGCGTCAGGGCCTTGTCGTCGCCGCCGAGGTTGAGGCGCAGCGCGGCATAGGCATCCTCGAGCACCACGCGGCCCTGATCGCGCGAGTCGAACACGTCGCGGCCTGCCGTCTGGGCAGCGACGGCCGATACGCCCAGCTTGATCGACGAAGCTCCGACCGGGTGCTCGAAGGTCGCCCCGCTCTCGACATAGAATTCGGCCCATGCCGGATCGGGATCGAAATCTGCGGTCGGTGCCAGACCTTCGGCCAGATTCCAGAACGCGTTGGACTGCGCCACCACCTGCGCGCCGGCCTCGATCGCGATCTTGATCGATCCCTCGCCCATATCGAAGCGCAGCGGATCGGCCGGAGCCGCCGGCGCGGCGGATTGTGCCGCGACCGTCGTATCTCCCGCATCCTGTCCGTCCGCCTCCTGCGCCGTGGCCGGTGCGACGGTCAGGCTGGCCAGCATGGCCGCGCCGAGCGCGTGTTTCATGGTGATCCTCATGCATGTGGTGATTGGAGCAGGCGGATCATACCGGTCTTTTGCCGCGCTCACGGTCGCGTGACCGCCCAAATTGGGGCTTGACGCAATCATGCCCGGGTTCCAGCGGTGCCGGATGGGAAAGGGGCAGCTATGAAGATCGCCCACACAGCAACCGATCAGAACCGCCGGGCGTTGGTTGGCCAGCTCCTCAACGACGAGTTCGCGCGCCTCCACCCGCTGTGGGTCGAGCGTCATCTCGCCATTCTCACCAGCCTCAGGCGTATGTTCGGCAATGATCTCGACAAGCCGATCATCCTTGCCGTGATCGGACAGTTCATGTTCGAATACGGGGTTTACGAGAGCCGGCGCTATGTCGACCAGAGCGACGATGACCAGTCGCTGCGCGTGGACCGCCTGACCAATGTCGAATCCGTGGCGACCTCGGCCGGGCTGCCGCGCGAAAGCGTGCGCCGCAAGGTCGGCGAGCTGATCGATGTCGGCTGGGTCACGCGGGACGGGAAGGGCGGCCTTCAGGTGACCGCCAAGGCCACCAAGGCGCTGGACGGCACGACGCAGGAGGCGTTCCGGCTGCTTGCCGACATGTTTGTCGAGATCCTGTCGTCGCTCGAGGCAAAAGGTCTGGCGACGTTCGTCCAGACCCCGCCAAGCAAGCCCGAATAGGGCGCCCGCCCCGGGTTCGTGCCACCCACTTTAGGCGGTCAGCGCCTAGGCTCGCCGCGTGCAGGCCCATAGCCTTTCCTCTCCCACAAGAGAGGAGAGAGCCATGCTTCGCAGGACATTCGTAACCGGTCTTCTGGCGGCGGGAGTGGCGCTTGCCAGCCTGCCGCTCGATCTGGCCGCGCAGGAGAAATTCGGTCGCTGGGAAAAGCTCGGCGAACGCAAGGTCAACCGTATTGCCGAGCGCGACACCATCGTCGTCGGCCGCAAGGAGGGCGGGTTTCGCCAGATCCGCATCCATGTGCTGGAAAACAGCATTCACATCCAGCGCCTGACCGTTGTCTATGGCAATGGCGCGAACGATGATCTGCCGGTGCGGGCGCTGATCCCGGCCGGGGGCAAGTCGCGGATCATCGACCTCAAGGGCGGCAAGCGCGAGATCCGCCGGGTGGAGATGGTGTTCCAGTCGATCCGCAACGGGCAAGGCCGCGCGACCGTCGAGGTCTGGGCGCGGCGCTGACCGCCGCAACGCAAAGGAGCCAGGCGCCGCAACGCCTGGCTCCCTGCGGATTTCCGGGGCGGCGCCATCCGCCGCCCGTCGGTTTCACTTCGCGGTCGTATCCATCTTCAGGGTGCCGCTCTTCTGACGGGGCGGATACTGTGCCAGCGTGGCGTAGTGCGCGCCCAGCAGGTCGGCGATCTGGCCACCATAGGCCACGCCGAGCGCCATCGCGATGTCATCGGCCTTCTGGCCATCGCGCTGCTCGAACGGGTCCTGACGCAGGTTGAAGATCTTGGCCGAGGGCTTCTGGTAGTCGAAGAAGCCTTCGCGCGTCATGATATGCGACTTCCACGGCCCGATGCGCACCGCCGTCAGGTCGTTCTCGTTGTAGTAGATCACGCTGTTGCGCTTGGAAGGTGCGCCATTGATCCAGTTGTCGAGGTTGTCGACCCCGTCGATGTAGACCTTGTCCTGCTTGGCCAACCGTTCCTGGACGTTTTTGATCCCGGCAGCCGAAAGCAGGGTGGTGAACAGGTCCTCGTGGGTCTGGATGCCGTTCGAGACGCTGCCGGCCTTGATCTTCGACGGCCAGCGCACCAGCAGCGGCACCCGCAGGCCGCCTTCCCAGGTGGTCGCCTTCTCGCCGCGGAACGGCGTGGTGCCGCCATCCGGCCACCACGCCGCCATCGCGCCATTGTCGGTGGTGTAGATGACGATGGTGTTGTCCGCGATGCCGAGATCCTCCAGCTGCTTGAGGATCATGCCGACATGGCCGTCATGCTCCATCAGCCCGCTGCCGTAGATGTCCCACTCCGAACTGTAAGGCGTGGCAAGGTCGCGGCTTTCCGTCTTGAGGTGGGTGTAGATGTGCATCCGGCTGGGGTTGAACCACGCGAAGAAGGGCTTGCCCTGTTCGGCCGACGATTTGACGAAGCCCATCATGCGGGCGAGGAATTCCTCGTCCACGGTTTCCATGCGCTTGCTCGTCAGCGGGCCGGTGTCGATGCACTTCTGCCTGCCCATCGGGCCGAAGCGGCCATCGTCAGCGGGATCGCTGACATTGCTGGCGACGCAATCGAGCACGCCGCGCGGACGATACTTGCGGTCGAATTCGGGATTGTTCTTCGGCCATGCGGCCAGTTCCGGCTCCTCCTCGGTGTTGAGGTGGTAGAGGTTTCCGAAGAACTCGTCGAAACCGTGCACCGTGGGCAGATGGCTGTTGCGATCGCCGAGGTGGTTCTTGCCGAACTGGCCGGTGCGGTAGCCGCGCTCCTTGAGCAGCTCCGCCAGCGTCGGATCGCGCCCGTCAAGCCCGACCGGCGAGCCGGGCAGGCCGACCGTGGTCAGACCGGTGCGGATCGGCAGCTGCCCGGTGATGAAGGCCGCGCGGCCCGGGGTCGAGGAGGGGTGGGCGTAGTGATCGGTGAACAGCATGCCCTCGCGGGCGATGCGGTCGATATTGGGGGTCGGCACCATCATCCCGTGGCTGTAGGCCCCCACGTTCCAGTAGCCGACGTCATCGGGCATGATCACCACGATGTTGGGCAGCTGCTGCGAGGACTCCGCCGGTTGCGGCTGGGCCTGTTCCTGCGCATGGGCCGGCAGCGCCAGCGCCGCCCCCAAGGTCAGCGCGCTGGCCGACAGGGCCAGCATCTTCGACTTGCGATATCCACGTGTCATGGCACTCTTCCCCTTCAGTCAATTCCCATACGGCGCCGGATCACCGGCATGTCCCGCGTGACGCCGGCGTAGAACCGCTTGAGCGCGTCACACAGGTAGTTCAGCCCGCTCTCGCCATCGGGAGAGCGCACGAGGCGGTTCTTGGGGCATTCCCCGTTGCACAGGTTCAGGAACTCGCATTTGCGGCACCAGCCGGGCAGCGTGTCGAACTTGGCCATGCCGAAATCGACCTGCTTTTTCGAGAAGGCGAGATCGCCCAGATGGGTCTCGCGGATGTTGCCGAGCCGGTATTCGGGATAGACGAAGTGGTCGCAGGAATAGACCTCGCCGTCGTGCTCGACCGCCAGCGCCTTGCCGCAGAAGGGCGAGCTGACGCAGGTCTGCGCGGGCATCCCCAGCGACTGCGCCACCGCGGTCTCGAACAGGTTGACGTGGATCCGGCCGAAGTCGCGCGCCAGCCATTCGTCCCACACCGCGCACAGGAAATGGCCGTAGTCCTCGGGATCGACCGACCAGTCGGTGACGATCGAATCCGGAGTGCCGGGCCGCGCGCGGGGCGTGCCGATCACCGGCTGCTCGGCCGGGGCGGTGAGCGCCGGGGCGCTGGCATCGAAGGCGCGGCTCTCGACGCAGGGCGTGAACTGGATGCGCCAGGTGCCGACCTGATCGACAAGGAAGCGGTAGACCTCGAGCGGGCGGCGCGCGACGTCGCGGTTGACCACGCACAGCGCCGCGAAGGGGATCTCGTATTCGCGCAGCAGCGCGGCAACCGCCATGACCTTGGCATGGGTGGGCTTGCCCGCCTTGGTGAATCGATACTGGTCATGCAGGTCGGCCGGGCCGTCGATCGACAGGCCGACCATGAAGTTGTTGGCTTTGAGAAAGGCCATCCAGTCGCGGTCGAGCAGCAGGCCGTTGGTCTGAAGGTCGTTCTCGATCCGCTGGCCGGGGCGGGCATGGCGCCGTTGCATCGCGACCACCTTCTCGAAGAACGACAGGCCCATCACGGTCGGCTCGCCGCCTTGCCAAGAGAACACCACTTCCTCGCCGGTGTTGGCTTCGATGTACTGCCGGATGTGCTGTTCGAGCAGTTCCTCGTTCAGCCGCGCATCCTTGCCGTGGCCGAGCAGGTCGGTCTTGTGGAGGTAGAAGCAATAGGGGCAATCGAGATTGCACAACGCGCCCGCCGGCTTGACCATCGCGTGAAAGCGATAGGCGCGCCCCGCCGGCAATTGCGGCAGCGACAAGCGCGGCGCACCGGAAAGCGAAGCTGGGGCGATCGCCAAGGGTCCCTTCCTCTGGATGCCGAACGGCCCTCTCGCCGCGATGGCGAGACTGCACTGCAACAAAGACGGGATCTTATAGCCGATGCCCTTGCGGCTTGCGGGGGGCTCGACACCCATTTTGGGTGAGCGGGCGGGGCGCGGGCTGCGCGCTCTGCGGCAATACCTCTGCAAAGATTTTGCGCGCGCCGGTTGAGGACCTTCGCGCCGAGTTTGCAAATTTTCTCTTTGCAAATTTGCAAATTAACATTGGACTGGTCCCGGGCGCTGCGCAAGTCTGCTGCAGTCGGAGCCGGATTCGCTATCCCGGCCATGCCGGCGACCGCGTGCAGGGAGAATGCCCTTGGCCACCAATGTTCTGGAACTTCGCAGGCCCCAACGTCACATCGCTCCGGCGAGGCTGGAGGATGTGGTCCGTATTCGCGACCGGCACGAAATTCATGGCGCGGCGCTGGCGCTGGAATGTGCAGCGCGCAGCCTCGGGCTGCGGCTACTGGCGTGGCACGATCTGGCGACGCTGGAGCCGATGGTCGATGCGGAGGGGCAGCCGCTCGACAGCTCTGCGTTCGGCTGGGACGAGGCTGAATTGGCCGGATGGCGCAATTTCGATCGTGCGCTGCGCTCCCCCCTGCTGCGCGCGGCGCGGGTTGCGGGCGAGCCCTTGTGGATCAACCGTCACGGCATCCACGCCAGCCTGAGGGATCGTGCGCTCGAACAGGTCGCGCTCGAGGATTTCGAGGAAGTTTCGCCCTTCGCGGCGGCGATTGTCGTGCCGGTTCACCTGCCCTTCGGCCAGATCGGCGCCGCGATCCTCGTCAGCAACGATCCCGCCCGCACCAACCTCGCGGCCGAGTTCGCCCGCGTCGACGAGGCGCTGGCTCCGGCCATCGCACGCTTCGTCTCCGGCTATGTCGCGGTCAGCCGTGACGAGCGCTACCTGCCTGCCGACAGCCTGCTCACCAGCCGCGAGATCGAGTGCCTGAGCTGGGTCGCCCACGGCAAGACCGATTTCGAGATCAGCATCATCCTCGGCTGCAGTCACGCCGGGGTGCGCTACCATGTCACCCGCGCCTGCGCGAAGCTGGGTGCGGTGAACCGGGCGCAGTCGGTGTTCCGGGCGTGCCAGCTGGGCTATCTCGGGCCGGCAGCAGCGCGACCGGCCCGGCAGGGCTGACCTGCCCGGCGGCATCAGCCGCGCAGGATCAGGTCTGCGCCTTTCTCGCCGATCATGATCGCCGCCGCGTTGGTATTGCCCGACACGATCCGCGGCATCACGGAGGCATCGATCACGCGCAGACCCGCCACACCTTTGACCCGCAAGGCGGGATCCACCACCGCGCCCTCGTCGATCCCCATCCGGCAGGTGCCGACAGGGTGGTAGCCCGTGTTCCCGTAGGCTCGCGCGTAATCGAGCAGCTCCGCGTCGCTCGCCCGTGCCGCGCCGGGCCACACTTCCGCCTCGACCAGCGCACTCAGCGCCCGGGTGGCGACCAGATCGCGCGCCATGCGCATGGCCTTGAGCGAAAGCTGCTGGTCCGAGGTCTCCGCCAGCCAGTTGTGGCAGATGTCGGGAACCACGGCCGGATCGGGCGCACTCAGGCGCACGTGCCCACGTGATTCCGGGCGCAGCACGCAGGGGCCGAAAGTCAGGCCGGGCCAGGGCGAAAGCTTCGATTTCTCGCCCGCCATCGTCGCGTCGAGATCGCCCGTGACCGGCAGGCAGTGGAACTGGATGTCGGGCCGGTCGAGCGCTGGATCGGACTTCACGAAAGCCCCGACCTGTGCAGCGGGAATGGTCATCGCTCCCTTGCGCGCGAAGACATAGCTCAGCACGTTTCCGATCAGCCGCATGCCGGAAAGCTGCTGGTTGTAGCTGTAGGCGCCCGCACGCAGGCGCCAGCTCATCGTCAGGATGTAATGGTCCTGCAGGTTGGCCCCGACCTCGGGACTGTGGTGCAGCACTTCGACACCCATCGCCCTGAGGTGATCGGCCGGGCCGATGCCCGACAGCATGAGCATCTGCGGGCTGTGATAGGCGCCGGCCGAGAGGATCACCTCGCGCGTGGCGGTGATCCGCTGCAATCCCGCCTTGGTGCGGATTTCGACAGCGGTGGCGCGGGCGCCCTCGACCACGACCCGCTGGCAATGCGCGCCGGTGATCACCGTCAGGTTGGGCCTGCCCTCCACCGGGTGGAGGAAGGCATTGGCCGCCGAACAGCGCTGTCCGTCGCCGATGGTGACCTGATAATAGAACGCGCCGTGCTGGTCCTCGCCATTGTAGTCGGGGTTGAGCGGCACCCCGGCCTCGGCAAAGGCCGCCAGCACCGCGTCATTGGTGCGATTGCGATGCGCCACTTCGTCGACGCGCAGCTCGCCCTCCGCGCCGCGCAGATCATTTCCGCCCAGCGCATAATGTTCGCTCTTGCGGAAGAAAGGCGCGACATCGGCCCAGCCCCAGCCAAGCGCGCCGAGATTGCTCCAGGTGTCGTAGTCCTGATGCTGGCCCCGGACATAGAGCAGCCCGTTGATGTTCGACGAGCCACCCAGACCCTTGCCGCGCGGCAGCAGCATCCGCCGCTCGCCGATGCTCGGTTCGGGAGCGCTGTGGTAATGCCACGAATGGCCCGGGGCATTGGCGGTCACGCCGAACCCGGCCGGCATCGACAGCAAAAAGCCGCGACCCTCGCCGCCAGCCTCGATCAGCACCACCCGGTGGCGTGGATCGGCTGACAGGCGGTTGGCCAGCACGCAGCCTGCCGATCCTCCGCCAATGATGATGAAGTCCGCTTCCACCATGTTCGTCCCCTCTCCCCCCGTCATCCCGCCGACCTCCTAGGTTGCACCCGGAGGGACAGGGAGACGCTTGAGGCCCAAATTGAGCGAGACGGCCCGAACGGCGGGCCGTCGCGGTGCGCCATTCAGGTGCCGGTCCAGCGCGGCTCGCGCTTTTCGATGAAGGCCAGCGGACCTTCGCGGGCGTCGGCACTGGTGACCACCCGCAGCGTCGCGGCATCATTGGCCTGCCACAGCGCGTCCTCGTCCGCCCCGTCGGCGGCACGGGCGAGCCGCAGGCTCTCGCGCAGCGCGATCGGTGCGTTGCGCGCGATCCGCCCGGCGAGATCCAGCGCCGCCTCGTCAAGCGCATCGGCGGGCACGACCCGGTTGACCAGCCCGTGCGCCATCGCACTCGCGGCGGGGATCGGCTCGCCGGTCAGCAGAGCCTCGATCGCGAGCGCGCGCGGAAACCGGTGCGGCAGCCGGATCGCGCCGCCGGCCATTGCCATCAGCCCGCGCTTGACTTCGGGCAGGCCGAAAAGCGCGCGGTCAGAGGCGACGATCATGTCGCAGGCCAGCGCGAGCTCGAATCCGCCGCCCATCGCCGCACCGTCGACCGCCGCGATCCAGGGCTTGGCCCGCTCCGCCTTGACGAATCCGCCGAAGCCCTTGGCCGGATCGACCAGATCCGCGCCGCCACCGCGGGCGATTTCGGCAAGGTCTGCCCCGGCGCAGAACATGCCCGGCGTTCCCGACGCCAGCACCGCGACCAGAATTTCGGGGTTGGCGTCGACTTCCTCGACGATCCAGGCCAGTGCGCGCGTCACTGCACCGTTGATGGCGTTGCGGCTTTCGGGGCGGCTGAGCGTTACCCGTGCAACGCCCTGCGCCACATCGAACAGCACGACACTTCCAACGCCTTCGGGCGGGGCCGCGCGAGTCATTCGGCGAGCCCCTGCGCGCGCGCATCGCCTGTCGCAGGACCAGCGGCGATCACCCCCGAAAAAGTCCGATTCCGGCGCTTGCAAGCATCTTGCCGCAGCGTGAATATCGGCACAGGATTCAACGAAAATCGACCCATCTACGGCATTCCTCTCCGTTATCTCTGCATAATGCGTATCTTTGATTGACATTTTTTACGCATTGATGCAATCCCGCAGCGTGGAGCACTGCAAAGGTGCCGATAGGAGGAGGGGAGTCTTTATGAAATCTGCTGTGAGCCGGGCTGCGAAGATGCGGCTTCTTGTGGGCACGGGCCTTGCGGTCACCGCCATGCCGCTGGCCGCTCAGGAAGCCGAACAGGCCTCCGGAGCCACGATCGGCGAAATCGTCGTGACCGCGCAGAAGCGCGAGCAGAACCTGCAGGAAGTGCCGCTGGCAATCTCCGTGCTGGGTGCCGAAAAGCTCCAGCAGTTGCAGGTCAACGATGCCCGCGATCTGACCGGCCTCGCGCCCAACGTGACGGTGGTCACCGGCCAGTCCAGCAACAATGCCGCGGTCATCTCGATGCGCGGCATCACCAGCCCGGCTGGCGAGACCTTCGGTCTCGACACGGCCAACGCGCTCTATCTCGACGGCATCTACATCGCACGCTCCGGCGCAAGCGGCATGGACATGGCCGAGATCGAACGCGTCGAAGTGCTGCGCGGTCCGCAGGGCACGCTGTTCGGGCGCAACACCACTGGCGGCGCGATCGCCTTCGTCTCGCGCGCTCCCAGCGACAAGCTGGGCGTGCGGGCCGAGCTCGGTTACGGCAATTTCAATGCTTTCAACGGGCGCATCGCGCTCGACACGGGCCTGATCGGCGGCGCCATCAAGGGCACGTTCTCCTATGCCCGCCGTCAGCGCGACGGCACGGTCGACGACCTGATGGAAGCCAAGGACTCGCGCGATCCCGGCTCGTTCAAGACCGACTCCTTCCGCGCCGCGCTGCGCGCCGACATCGGCGACAGCGGCTATATCCAGTACATCTTCGACTGGACCAAGACCACCGGCACGCCGCTGGCCTTCCAGCTGACCAACGTCGCCAACGGAACCCCGCGTCCGCCGCTGACCGTGAATGGCGTTCCGATTGTCCAGACCCAGCAGGCACCGGTCGCGCAGTATCTTGCCGGCGCGACCTTCACCGATCCGCGCTGCGCCTCGCTGGCGGTGCCGACCCGCGAGTTCCGCGACACGATCTGCCTCGACGACAATGAACCGAGCACCGACAAGATCTGGGGCCACAACTTCCAGATCTACAATGATTTCGGTGGCTTCGCGGCCAAGCTCGTGACCGGTTACCGCCAGTGGAACAACACCATCCGCGGCACCGATTTCGACGGGATGGGTGATTTCAGCGGGCCGCTGTTCAGCCAGGCCACCGTGTTCAACGGCTTTGCCGGAACCGCCGCCGCGCCACTGCTGCCCTTCGTTTTTCCCGCCGGGACCCCGCAGGCGGCCATCGATTTCGTGGCGAACTCACCGGTGCCGACGACCAATGCCGGGTTGTTCGCCACGAGCAACGAGCGCCGTCACGAACAATTCCAGGCCGAACTGGAATTCTCGGGCGATACCGACACGCTCGATTGGGTCGTCGGCGGCTTCTACTTCTGGGAAAAGGGCTCGGAGCTCAACCCGCAGATCAGCGGCTTCGTGCTCGATACCAATCAGGCCGTGTTCAGCCGCTTCGGGCCGCTGTCGGCGGCGTTTCAGGCATCGAACCCGGCACGCTATCGTCTGGTCGTGACCCCGGCCACGCTGGCCTACGAAGCCGATGCCGAGAGCAAGGCGATCTACAGCCAGGTGACCTACTATCCCGGCGGGCGTGACAGCGGGGCCAGCATCACCGCGGGTGCCCGCTACACCTGGGACGACAAGGGCATCATCCGCACCCAGAACGGCGCTGCGCCGCTGGCGGTGGCGGAAACCGGAGATGCGAGCTTCAGCAAGTTCACCTGGAACCTGATGGGCCGCTACGAATTCTCGCCCGAAGCCAGCGTCTATGCGCGCATTGCCACGGGCTACCGTTCGGGCGGCTTCAACGCCTCCGACCCGGTCGCTCCGGGCGGCAACACCGTGCCGAACTTCGGCGAGGAGGAAGTCACCTCCTACGAACTCGGCTTCAAGTCCGAACTGTTCGATCGCCGCCTGCGTTTCAACCTTGCGGGCTATTACAATGTCTTCGAGGGTCTCGCCGTGGTCCAGCCGGTGCTGACCGGACAGGGCACCTTCCAGTCGATCGTCAGCAACGCCGGGAAGGTGGAATACACCGGCATCGAAGCCGATTTCCAGGCGGTCGTGTCCGACAACTTCTCGATCGACGGCGCGATCGGCTATGTCGACGTGCAGTTCAAGGAACTGCTGGCCGGCCAGCCGGTCAACCCGGCCGACGGGGTGCAGAACATCGCCGCCTTCGCCAATCCGGGCTATACCTCGCCGCTCACCGCCAACCTCGCGCTCAACGCGGTCTTCCCGATCAGCTCGAACGGTACCGAGCTGCGGGCGCGGGTCGGCTATACCTACGAGGACGGCAAGTACAGCTTCAACAACAGCATCTCCTCGCCCTTCAACGACCAGATCATCGGCGATGACATGAACATCGTCGATGCGCAGATCGTGGTCGACAAGATCCCGCTGGGCGGCGGCGAGGCCCGGGTGATGATCTGGGCTAAGAACCTCACCGACGATAACAACCTGCTGCGCGGGATCGATTTCGGCCCGCTCGGCTATGCCGGGGGCATTTTCGGCCTGCCGCGCACCTATGGCGTGACGCTCGGCTTCAACTACTGAGCCTGCGCATGATGCGTTGAGAAACCGGCGGGCCGGGGCAGCGATGCTCCGGCCCGCTGTGTCCGTAACGGGAGCATCGATGGCCAGCTGGAAGCATCTTTTCTGCGCGGCGGGGATCGCGGTCGGCGCGTCGTCGGCCACCGCGGGAGCGGGCGAGATCCCGCGCAACCCCTTTCTGGCCGACAGCCCGAACAACCAGAGCCACTGGAACGACGCCGCGACCGACAGCACGACTGCTGCCGTGCCGAAGGGACATTACTGCCTGACCCCGCAGGGCGCGGCGCTGGCCTATGCCGACACGTTCGGCATCCCTGCCTACGACGCCGTGGTCGATGGGCGGCAGGTGGTCTGGTTCTTTGCCGGAACCGGCCTGCGCAAGCTCCACCTGGTGGACGGGGCCTTCGTCGAGATCGCGCGCCAGCCGATCCGCATGGCGCAGCCCGGCTATCGTCCGCAGCACGACAGTGCCCGCGAAGCGCTGGCCCGGGAGTTGGCGAGCCTGCTGGCGCAAGGCGACGAGGCGGCGATCGGCGCACTGGTCGCCCGCCAGCCGAACCGCATCCAGTCAGCGCTCGACGATCAGGTGGCGCAGGGCGTGCTCTATTCGCTGTTCACCCGCGAGCACGGCTTCATCGGCGCCAATGCCCGAGGGTTGGTGCGGATCGACAACCTCGATCCTGCCGATCCCTTCTCGGGCCTTGCCCCGCCGCGACAGGTGCGCCTGCCCGACAGCCTGTTCGACGACGCGCGCACCCGCGCGCGCACCATCTTCCCGGCCGACAGCGTGTTCGGTCTCGGCATGACCTTCAACGGCTTTCTGGTGGTGAGCACGCTTGGTGGCACCATCGCGACGCTCGACCGGGAGAGCTTCGCGGTGATCGACACCTACCGCGCGCCGGGAAGCGAAGTGTTCACCAACGGCTTCGCTACAAGCCCGGAACTGGCGGGCGGGGCGGTCTATATCGCCTCCAACCGGCAGATGTACCGTTTTGCGGTCGATGCCGCAGGCCGGATCGCGACCGACGCGGCGAGCGGGGCCTGGGCTGCGGCCTATGATCCCGGCGAGCGCCTGCCGACCGGCAAGATCGCCGATGGCACCGGTGCAACCCCGACGCTGATGGGCTTCGGCCCGGACCAGGACCAGCTGGTGATCCTGACCGACGGCGCGCGGCAGATGCGGCTGGTGGCCTTCTGGCGCAACGGAATGCCGAAGGGCTGGCGCCAGCGCCCGGGCACGCTGTCTGCGCGCATTGCCGATCAGATCGCGGTCGATTTCGGCTCGGATTTTCCGGTGGTGCAGTCCGAACAGTCGGTGGTGGCCGATGATGGCCATGCCTTCGTCATCAACTCGATCCTCTCGGTCGGGCCCAAGCCGATGCCGATTGCCGGCAGCTTCATCCGTGGGCTGCTGGCGGGAACGGTGCGGCCTTTGCCCCGCGGCATCGCCATGTATCGCTGGGACGCGCAAGACGACCGCTGGCGTGCGGCGTGGCGCCGGACCGACATCGGCACCATCGCCACCGTGCCGATGCTGTCACGCGCCAGCCGGATGGTGGTTGTCAACGGCACGCTCGACAACCGGCCCCGGCGGCTGTTCCAGCTCGGCCTCGACCGCGATGACGGCCGTCTGGTGATGTCGATCGACACCGGCACCGACCCGCGCTTCAACGGCGCCTTCACGGGGATCAAGACCGACGAGAGCGGGGCGCTGATGTACACCACCCTGTTCGGGCTGGTGCGCTTCGATGTCGCGGCGATGCGCCCGGCAGTCTCGCCCGAAGCGCCCGCCGCGCCGGAGTGCAGCGACGGCTGAACCTAGGCGGCGAGCAGCCGGGCCACGGTCTTGGCCGCCCCGCGGATCGCGCCTTCGATGTAGCCGACCCCGTTGCAGTCGCCCACGGTCTCGACCGCGAAACCTTGCGCCCTGAGCTGTTCGGCAAGGGCAATGTCGCCGCTCGCGCCCATCGCGACGATGACGTTGTCGGCGGCCACCATCCGCGCCTCGCCGCCGACATCCGTGAAGCTCACGTCGCTTTCGCCGATGAAGAGATCCTTGACCCCACTGTGCATCGCCACGCCATGTTCGCGCAGTTCGGCGATCAGCCGCATGCGGCGCACCAGCAGCAGCCCCTTGCCGAGCCGCGGTGCCGGTTCGAGCACCGTCACCTCGCGTCCGCGCTCGTGCAGGAACTCGGCAAGTTCCAGCCCCACCAGCTCGCCGCCGATGATGGTGATGCGCTTGCCCAGGGGCATCCAGCGGCGCGAGGCGGTGCGCACGAAATCGAGGTTTGCCGTCATGCCGGTTGCCGCGCCGATCCTCGTGGCGAGGCGGGTGGCAAGACCGGTCTTGCGCTTCAGGCCGTCCGAGCTCTCGCCCAGCAGCAGCTTGCGCATGTCGTCGCCGCTGAACACGTGCGGCAGGTCGCTGCCGGCAATCGCGGGCATGTCGCGCCGTGCGCCGGTGGCGACGATCACCGCATCGGGTGCGAGAGAGCGCAGCAGTTCGGGCGTCGCGCTGGTCTCGAGCCGTACGTCCACCGAGGATCGCCCAATCTCGCGGATCTGCCAATCGAGCAGGCGCTCGTTGGCGGGGTAGGCCAGCGCCGCGATTCGCAAGGTGCCGCCGAGCCGCGCGCCCTGTTCGATCAGGGTGACGCGGTTGCCCGCCTCGCTGAGGCGCAGCGCCGCCTCCATTCCGCCCGGCCCACCGCCGATCACCACGTAACGCCTGCCTGCCACTTGCGGCGCCGAACGCTCGCACTCGAAGCCGGTCTCGGGATTGACCGCACAGCGCAGCGGCTCGCGGACATAGGCGGTCGAGACGCAGGTGTAGCAATAGACGCAGGGGCGCACGCTTTCGGGGGCGTTGCCCGCCAGCTTGCGCGGCAGGTGCGGATCGGCCAGCAGCTTGCGGCCCATCGCGAGGAAATCATAGGCCCCCCCGCCGATATGCCGGTCGCCCGCTTCGGGCTCGACCCGCCCCGAGGCGATGATCGGCACGCCGACCGCGGCCTTGATCGCGGTCGCGGCGGGGATGTTGGTTTCCGGCTCGTGCGGGATGTTGCTGGCCGAATGCAGCTTGCCCTGCCCGCCGTCGTGATAGGCGCTGACGGTGATTGCGTCGGCTCCGGCGGCCTCGACCATCCGCGCGGTTGCAATCGCGAGATCGAGCGTGATGCCGCCCTCCTTGCCGACCTCGACCGAATCGAGCTTCACCCACAGCGGAAAGTCCGCGCCGACATTGTCGCGGATGGCGGCGATGACTCGCATCAGCAGCCGCGTGCGGTTTTCCAGCGAGCCGCCATATTCGTCGGTGCGGGTGTTGGTCTTGGGTGAGATGAAGGAGGAAATCAGGTAGCCGTGCCCGGCGTGAAGTTCGATGGCGTCGAACCCGGCCTGCTTCGCGCGCGCGGCGGCGGCGCCGAACTGGCCGACCACGCGGTCGATATCCTCGTGGGTGAGCAGGCGGATCTGCGGCACCTTGCCTGAGAAGGCCTTCATTTCCTCGGGCAGGAAATAGTCGATGAAGTCGCCCTTGAACGGCGGCGGGTAGCACGGTGCCCACAGCTCCTCGCCAAAGGCATCGGCGGAATAGCCCGCCACCAGTCCGCCATGATGCAGCTGCGCGGCGATCTTCGCGCCGTGGGCGTGCACGCGTTTCACCAGCGCGGTCAGGCCGGGCAGGAAGCGGTCGTCCGAAATCGCGGTCTGGTTCGGCTGCACCGCGCCGGTCGGCCAGGCGACCCCGGCCACCCCGGTGATGATCAACCCGGCACCCCCCTTGGCCTGTTCCTCGTGATAGGCGATCAGCCGCTCGCCGACCGTGCCGTCGGGTTCCGACAGGCTCACGCCCATCGCGGTCACAAGAATGCGGTTGCGGATATCGAGCGTGCCGATGCGGCCCGGCGAGAGCAGATGCGGGTAGCGGGTGGTCATGCTGTCTCTCCTGCAACCATCGCCGGATAATCGGTGTAGCCGCGTTCCTCGCCGGTGTAGAGCAGGCTGTAGTCGGGCCGGGCGAGCGGCGCGCCGGTGCGGATGCGCTCCACCAGATCGGGATTGGCGATAAAGGCGCGCCCGAAGCTCACCGCTTCGGCGCGGCCCTCTGCCAGCAGCGCGGCGGCGCTGTCGGGCTTGAGGTTGTTGTTGGCGATCACCGGCCCGCCAAAGGCGCCGCGCACCATTTCCAGCGTGTCGAGCCCCTCCAGCCCCATGTCGACCACATGGCAATAGGCCAGCCCGAGCGGCGCGGCGGCCTTGAGGAATGGCACAAAGGTCGCCGCCGGATCCGACGGGTCCATGCCGTTATAGGGGTTGCCCGGAGAGATGCGCAGGCCCACCCGCCCCGGCCCGAGCGCCTCGGCCAGCGTGCGCAGCACCGCGACGGGAAAGCGGATGCGGTTTTCGGGCGAACCGCCATATTCGTCCTTGCGGTGGTTGCTGGCGGGATTGAGAAACTGGTTGACGAGGTAGCCGCTGGCGCAGTGCAGCTCGACCCCGTCCATTCCGGCAGCAATGGCATTGCGGGCGGCGGCGGCATAATCGTCCAGCAGCGCCGGGATCTCGTCGGCAGCAAGGGCGCGAGGCTCGGCGCAAGGCTGCGGCGTGCCGTCCGGCCCCGGCACCGGCACCGGGCAGGGGATCGCCGAGGGCGCGATCACATCGGCCGCGAAACCGCGATTGGCCGGGACGACGACCCGCCCGCAATGCATCAGCTGCATCACGATCCGTCCGCCCTTCGCGTGCACGGCATCGGCAACCTTGCGCCAGCCTGCGATCTGTTCGGGCGAGTGAATGCCCGGCGTGCGCCAATACCCTTTGCCCGCAGGCGAGGGCTGCACGCCTTCGGTCACGATCATCCCCGCGCTTGCCCGCTGGGCGTAATATTCTACCATCAGATCGGTCGGGACATCGCCCGGCCCGGCGCGGTCGCGGGTCATCGGCGCCATGACGATGCGGTTGGCGAGCGGGATATCGCCCAGCCGTATCGGCGCCAGAAGGGCATCAGCCATTCGAATCCTATCCCTCAATTCGGTCATTGACCATTCTTTGCGTTATCTTGTAGCCTATTCGTTACGCATATCAAGGAGAGGTGGGATGAATTACGGATTTGACGGCAAGGTCGCGCTGGTGACCGGCGCCAGCGGCGGGATCGGCCGTGCAACCGCGCTCGCCTTCGCTGCCTCGGGCGCGGCGGTGGTGGTCTCGGACGTCAACGACGAAGCCGGCGAAGAGACCGTCGCGCTGATCGCGGCCGCCGGGGGCAAGGCGCTCTACCAGCGCTGCAACGTCGCGGATCCGACAGCGGTCAAGGCGCTCGTGGCGCGGGCCGTGGCCGAATATGGCCGGCTCGATTTCGCGCACAACAATGCCGGCATCAACAACATGGGCGCGGACGAATACGAGGACGCGGTGTGGGACCGCGCGATCGCGGTGAACCTGTCGGGCGTGATGTACTGCATGCGCGAGGAGGCCGAAGTGATGCTGGCGAAGGGCAAGGGCGCGATCGTCAACACCTCCTCGATCAACGGGCTGGTCGGCAATGGCGCACAGCCCGGCTACACCGCCACCAAGCACGGCGTCATCGGCCTCACCCGTCACGGCGCGCTGCGCTGGGCCAAGGCGGGGATCCGCGTCAATGCCGTGTGCCCCGGCGTGATCGAAACCCCGATGACTGCCCCGCTCACCGCCAATCCCGAGATCCGCAAGGTGATGGACGACATGACCCCGATGGGGCGGATGGGGCAGGCCGAGGAGATCGCGGCGGCGGTCCTGTGGCTGTGTTCGGATCAGGCGAGCTTTGTCACCGGCCATCCGCTGGTGGTCGACGGCGGCGCCACCGTGTTCTGACAGGCAAAGGGGCCGCGCTTCCTTGCGGGAAGGCGGCCCCCAATTCGCTGTCAGTCGCGCGCGCCGGTCAGGCGGCGGTTTCCCACGGCGCGGACTTGGTGCCGCGCGTGGTGTAGCGCCCGTTGACCCGGGCCTGGAAGGTCTTGGCCTGGGCGCGCGGATTGTAGAACTGGCGGTACCAGATCCGCACCTTGTCGAACGGGCCGTCGCCGCGCACCATCATCGGATGGATGCAGGGGCGCTTGTTCGACCAGATCTCGAAATCCTGCGCGAAGGCATCGACCCCGGCTTCCTCGTAGGACGAGGCGAGTGCGCGGTCTTCCTCGGTCGGGGCGGCGTTGCCGACCTTGACCATCAGCCCGTACCACACCTTGATCACCCCGTCGTCGATCGGGGTATGCGCGATCAGCATGTGCGAAGGGTTGGCGCCGATCATCACCGACTGGAGAATGCCGGGGCCGACATACCAGGTGTCGTTGGTCATCGGTTCGCCGCCATCGGCTGCAAGCGTGCGGTGCCCGGCCGAAAGGATCTGGCGGCAGACATGATCCTCGAAGGCGTTCTCGAAGCTGTCGATCGCGATCGAGCCGTGGACCGGTTCGAGGTGGGCCTTGTCGGCCATGTTGTCGACCACTTCCTGCGGGTGGCAGGCGAGTTCGCCCAGCTCGCGCACGTTCCAGTTGACCCAGTGGGGCGCGTCGTAGTTCTCGAACGGGGGCAGCTCGTGATCGGGCTCCATCCCCTCGGGATCGTGCCAGGCCCACAGGCAGCCGGCACGCTCCACCACCTTCCAGCTCTTGACGCAGGCCGACTTGGGGATCGGCGCGGGCGAATAGGGGATCTGGTTGACTCGCCCGTCCGGCCCGAAGCGCCAGCCGTGATAGGGGCAGCGGATATTGTCGCCCTCGACATGCTCGCCATCCTTGACGACATAGGAAGTGGTGTTGCGGCCAAGGTGCGTGCCCATGTGCGGGCAATAGGCCTCGATCATGAAGACCTTGCCGCTCTGCCCGCCGCGGTAGAGCACCATGTCCTCGCCGAAGTAGCGCACCGAGAGCGGGGTCGAACCGACCTCCTCCGAGCGCGCGACCATGAACCAGCCGCGCGGGTAGGTGAAATCGCCCAGGCCATAATCTGCAGTGGTCGCCATGCCTCTCCCTCCAAGAGTTTCGACTCTCCTAAGGGAAGCGCAGGAGTTTTGCAATAGGTCTACGTATGAATAAGCCCAAATTGGGCTGCGACTACCATTCGCGTAATTTATTTATCACAAGATTACGCATCATCATCGAGCGCCTCGATCCGCGCACGATCGGCGGCAGTGATCCGCACCACCCGGGCGTTGTACTTCACCGTCTTCACCGCGATCGACGTCTCGACGTGGTGCACGCCCGGCATCGCAAGGATCTGGTTCGAGGCCACCTCGAGCAGATTGTCGAGCGAGTTGAACAGGCAGATCGCGAGGATGTTGAACCGCCCCATGGTGATCATCACCGCATTGACCGCGGGCAGCTCGGCAATGCGCTCGGCGACGGCTCGCACGTCGCTCACGTTCACTTCCACCCCGATGAAGGCCATGCGCGCAGAATCCGCGAGGCCGAAGCTGGTGATCGCGGTGAAAGAAATCAGCCCGTCCTGCTGCAGCCGCTTGATGCGCCCGCGCACGGTGCCCTCGGTCACGCCGAGATCAAGCGCGATCTTGCGGTTCGACACCCGCGCATCGCGGGCCAGTGCCTCGATCAGCTGGCGATCGAGATCGTCAAGCTGGGGCGCGCTCATGCCTCTTCCCTTGCATCGATCGGCGCGACGTCGAACTTGTACTTGATCACGTCGACGGCAATTGCCGGCACCATCGAGCGGATGCCGGGGATCTTGCCGAACTTGTTGAGGAACAGATCGGGCAGCTCGTCGAAATCATGCAGCGCGACGAGGATGTCGATGTCGTAGCGTCCGGTCACCAGATGGGCGGCGAAGACCTCGGGGAACTGGACCAGTTCCTCCACGACGTCGGTCGCCGGTCGGCCATCGACCTCGATCGCGACCTCCATCAGCACGTTGTAGCCATGCGCCGAGAAGTCCGACACCGCCACCACGCGCAGCTTGTTGGCGTCTTCCATGCGCCGGATGCGGGCCGATACGGTCGCCGCGGTGAGGCCAAGCGTGTTGGCGATCTGCTGGTTGGTCGCCCGGCCGTTCAGCCGCAGCTGCTCGACGATCGCGCGGTCGGCATCGTCAATCTGGAAGTCGTTGGACATATTGCCCACAAACTCCGAATTTGACGCCTCGTCAAGCGGACGGGCAAGCGTTCTGCGTCGTGGCGGCATCACGAAAGCCCGCAGGTAGAGGTTGCGCTCATGCCGCCTCTGCCAATGCGATCCGATCGCGTTCAAGCCGGCTTGCGGCGAGGAAGGACAGCAGTCCTGCCAGCAGCCCGACCGGCACCATGATGGTGAGCGCCTGCTGGAGCGAGGCGGCATTGTCGCCCAGGCTCTCGCTCAGCGCGCCGGTCAGCCACGGGCCGATGAAGTAGCCCAGCAGGGTCGTCACCGCGACGAACAGCGCTGTGGCGCTGGCCCTGTAGGCCGAGGGCAGCATGTACTGGAGCGCCGCGAATAGCCCCACCGACCACCCGCCGCCCAGCAGGCCGCAAGGGATCGCCAGCCATTTGGCCATGGCGAAGGTGGGGGCCCACACGGTCGCGATCACCAGCATGGTCGCAGCGCCCAGCGCCACGGCCGATAGCAGGGCAGGCCAGGCGCGGCTGCGCTTGGACAGCCGGTCGGCCAGCACCCCGAAGCCGAGCATTCCGATCAGTCCCGACAGGCCGAAATTGACGGCAAAGGCTGTCTTCGCCTCGACCGGATCGATCGCAAAGCTGCGCGCAAACAGTTCCGGGCCCCAGTAGCCGAAGGAGATGCCGGACATGACCCCGAGCCCGAAGCCCACCGCCATCAACATGAAGCTGGGCGTGCGCACCAGCATCGCGACCAGCTTGCCGAGCGGGACGATCACCTGCGCCTCGCCCTCGACCTGCCCCTCGCGCGGCGGCTCCCTGACCAGCGCCAGCGCGATCAGGCCGAGCACGATGCCCGGTATCCCGATGGCAAAGAAGGCCGTGCGCCAGTCGGTCGCCTCGGCGATCGCCGGTCCGCCCGCCTGCCCGGCGATCTGGCCGATATAGGTCGCAAGGCCCAGAATCGCGAAGGCCAGCCCGCGCCGCTCGGGGCGGAAATAGTCCGAAAGCAGCGAATAGGCGGGCGCGACGAAGGCCGCCTCGCCCAGCCCGACCGCGACCCGCGCCAGCGCCAGACTGACCGGGCCGGTGGCAAGCCCGGTCGCCGCCGTCGCGAGGCTCCACATCATGCAGCCCCCGGCGATGATCCGCACCCGTGACGAACGATCCGCGAGGCGCGCGAAGGGCACGCCCATCAGCACGTAGAACACCACGAAGGCCGGCCCCATCAAGAGGCCCATGAGGTTGTCACCGACCCCGAACTCCGCCTTGATCGGCCCGACCAGGCCGGTGAGCAGATAGCGGTCGGCAAAGTTGAAGATGTAGATCGTCAGCAGGATGCCAAGCACCAGCCACGGGTTCGAGCGGGGACGCGCGGTGTCCATCAGTCGCGCTTGATCATGCCGCCATTGACATGCCAGACCTGCCCGTTGACCCAGGCTCCGTCATCCGAGGCGAGGAAAGCGACCGCGGCGGCGATGTCCTCCGGCTGGCCCAGCCGTGTGTGAGGCACGCCTTTGAGCGCGTTCTCGACATATTCGTCGGTCAGGTGCTGCTTGACCGCCTCGGTCAGCACCACGCCGGGGCTCACCCCGTTGGCGCGGATGCCCTTCTTGCCGTATTTCGCCGCCACGTGGCGCACCAGCGCGTGGATCGCGTTCTTGGTCATGGGATAGGCGACCTGGAAGGCATTGCCGCCGATCGCCGCGCCCGACGAGGTGTAGATCATCGCCCCGCTGCCCTTTTCGAGCATCACCGGCAGCGCGGCTTGCGTCGCGAACATGTGGCTCTTGGTGTTGATCGCGAAGGAGCGGTCGAGCACCTCCTCCGGGCAGTGCAGCGCGTCGATATCGCCTTCCGTCCCGCCCGCGAGGTTGGAATGGTAGAAGTCGAGCGTGCCGAATTCGGCCAGCGCAGCAGCGACGATGTCGGCTTGCGAGGCGGCGCTGGTGCCGTCGAGATGCACCCCGATCGCCCGCCCGCCAGCGCTGCGGATCGCTTCGGCGGTTTCCTTCGCCCAGTCCTCGGCGATGTCGCCGATCACCACGGCGGCACCTTCCTCGGCCAGCCGCCGCGCGGTGGCCGCACCGATCCCGCGACCGCCGCCTGCGACCACGCCCACCTTGCCCTGCAATCCGCGCATCATCGTCTCCCGTCAGGCGGCCAGATGCCGCACCAAATAATAGGCCCCGATCGGAAACACCCAGCCGGGCCATGCCCAGCGGGCCAGCTTCGGGTTCTGATGGTTCCACAACCCGAGCGCTCCGGCCGCACCCAGCGCCCCGGCGCCGTCGATCCAGAAGCCGGCAAGGCCGCCGAGGCCGAGCAGGCCGAGCAGGCGGATCGCGCCGCCCGGCTGCGTGCCGGCGGCAGGCTGCCGCAGACCGGCTAGACCGGCCAGTCCGAACAGCCCGAGCAATCCTGCCAGCGGTGCCAGTTCCATCGCCTGTTCTCCTTTAGCCTGTCACCGGCCGACGGGCGGCCCACGGCGCCGCGCGCTCCAGCTGTCCGGCAAGGCGGTAAAGCAAGGCTTCCTCGCCATAGCGGCCGGTGAACAGCATCCCGATCGGCAGGCCCTCTGCCGACATGCCGAGCGGCACCGACATGCTCGGTTGGCCGGTGAAGTTCGCCATCTGGGTGAAGGGCGAGAACATCGCCGCGCGCTGGCCCCATTCGGGGAAGGGCACGCCGGGCGACAGGTTGATCCGCCCCAGTTCAAGCGGTGGGCTGGCGAGCGTCGGCGAGAGGATCACGTCATAGCGCGCCATGAACTGCGCGACAGTGACCGCCGCAGTCTGCATGGTGTTGCCCGCCCTCGCGAAATCCGCGCCGCTGGTGGTCTTGCCATAGCCGACGAAGGCAAGCGTGATTGGTTCCAGCACGTCCGGCCCCAGCTCGATGCCGAGCGATTTGGCGCGGTCTTCGAGATCGGCGGCGAGGGAGGAGGCGATCAGCACGAAACTCGCCTGCCCGAGCGCGCCCGCATCGAGCCTGGGCGCGGCCTCCTCGACATGGTGGCCGAGGCTTTCGCACAGTGCCGCCGTCTGCCGCAGCACCGCAAGGCATTCGGGATCGACTGGCGCGCCGTTGGCAGGCACCGGCATCAGCGCGATCCGCAAGCGGCCGGGTTCGCGGCTGACCTGTGACAGGAAGCTGCCGTCAGGCGTGGGCGCGGCGTAGCGCGAGCCGGGTTCGATCCCGTGCGTCGCATCGAGCAGCGCTGCCGAATCGCGCACCGTGCGGGTGATGACGTGGTGGGTCGACATCCCGCCCCAGCCTTCGGTGCGATAGGGACCCATCGGGGTCCGGCCACGGCTCGGCTTCATCCCGAACAGCCCGCAGCACGAGGCCGGGATGCGGATCGAGCCGCCGCCATCTGTCGCGTGCGCGGCCGGGATGACGCCGGCAGCCACCGCCGCCGCTGCGCCGCCCGACGATCCGCCGGCAATGCGCTCTGGGTTCCACGGATTGCGGGTCGCGCCCCTCAGCACGCTCTCGGTGGTGCCGGTGAGGCCGAATTCGGGTGTGGTGGTCTTGCCGAACACCACCAGCCCCGCGCGGCGATAGCGCTCGACCAGTTCGGTGGTGAAGATCGAGCGGTTGCCGCGGTTGAGGCGGCTGCCCCCTTCGGACAGCTCGCCTTCGATATAGGCGGCGAGATCCTTGAGCAGCCACGGCACGCCGGTGAAGGGCCCCTCGGGCAGCCCGCGGGCGATCTCGGCGCGGGCATAGTCGTAGTGCTTCTGCGCCATGAAGTTGAAGCGCGGGTTGAGCGCCTCCGCCCGCGTGATCGCGGCCTCGAGCAGTTCGCTCGGGGAAACCTTGCGCTGGCGCACCAGCCCGGCAAGGCCGAGTGCGTCATGGGTGTCGAGCACTTCGCCGACGCCGCTCGTCGCGGCCCGGGCCGTTTCGGGCAGGCCGAGCGCCGCAAGGACGGTTCCGCCCGCCAGCACCGAGCGGCGCGTCGTCAGCATCGGATGGTCCGTCATCGGCTCAGCCTGCCGCTTTCTGCGATCCGGGAACCCCGTCGCCCGCGGCATAGAAGCGGGCGTAGAACTTGCGGAAATGCGGGATCGGCCCGTCGCCGTCACAGATGATCGGATTGGGCTCGTAGCGCATCCGGTCCCACACCACCTTGTCCTGATCGAGCTGCTTGTTGACGTCGCGGATGATCGCCTTGGCGACACCCGCCATCGGCCCTTCGGCCTGCGCCTTGGGCTGGGTGTAGCAATAGACCACTTGCAGCTCGTCCTGCTCGACCGGGATGATGCAGGCCACCAGCAGCGTCTCGCAGATGCCGGTGAAGCGCACCCAGGCCTGCCCCGGCCCCTGCGAGGCGCTGGTGATCGCCCCGTCGACCATGCCCTTGGGCGTGCCCATCTTGGCCCGCACAACCGCCGAGCGGTCCCACTCGCCCCACTGCATTTCGGCGGTCGGCAGTTCGGCGGTGCCGTGAATATACTTGAAGTGAGCGAAATCGACCCCGTTTTCGGCCATGTTCTGCAAGCTGCCGAACACTTTCCATTCGACGATGTCATAGGGCGTCCAGTCGGGATCGCTGGCTTCGGGCAGCTCGACCACGTCATAGATCGGCGCTGCATCCTCGGGGTGATACCACACCCACAGCCACTGGTTGGCCTCGCGCACGTGCCAGGTGCGGGTGCACTTGCGCTTTACCTGAGGGGGGATCGCCTTGGCATAGGGAATCTCCTTCACCACCCCTTCCTCGCCGTCATAGCGCCAGGCGTGGAACGGGCATTCGAGCAGGTTGCCGTGCACCTTGCCGCCGTGGCCCATGTGCGCGCCGAGGTGCTTGCAATAGGCGTCCATCATGCGCGCCTGCCCGTCCTCGCCGCGCCACACCGCCAGATCGCGGCCGAAATAGCGCGCCGGCTTGACCTCGCCCACGGCCAGATCGCGCCCCAGCATGAAGGGATACCAGCCGAACGGATAGCCGATGTCGAGATTGCGCTCGGCCGCCGAGGGGCGGTTGGCGATCGGCGCCACGCGCCATGCCTCGCGCTCCTCCTTGCCCATCTTCTCAAGCACCTGCCACACGGCCACGGGCGCGGTGCGGGCATCGGTTGCGGTATCGGTCATGTCGTCCTCCCCGGCTTTGGCCGGACTTCCATTGCTGTGTGTCAGAGCTTGAAAACCTTGCGCGCATTGTCGCGCAGGAACTTGGGCCACACCTCGTCCTTGAGGGGCACGTTCTCCATGTCGGACATGATCCGCTCGAGGCTGAGGCCCATCGGAAAGTATCCGGCGTAGATGATCTTGTCCGCGCCGCGGGTGTTGGCGTAGTCGATGATCGCCTTGGGGTAATGCTTGGGCGCGAAGGCGCTGGTCGAATAGTAGAGGTTCGGCCATTTCAGCATCAGCTTGACGGCCAGATCCTGCCACGGTTCGGCCCCGTGACGCATCACGATCTTGAGATCGGGGAAGAACCAGCACACCTCGTCGAGATGCTCGACCTTCTGGGTCTCCATCGGGATGCGCGGGCCCGGAATGCCGACATTGAGGCAGATCGGAATGTCGAGCTCCACCGCGCAGGCGTAGAGCGGGAACATGTATTTGTGATTGATCGCCACCTGCGGCAGCGTGCCGGCGGGAAAGACGCTGATCGCCGACAGGCCGACTTCGGCGTGGATGCGCTTGATCCGGCGCACTTCCTCCATCCCCTTGTTGGGATCGCAGGGCAGTTCGAAGGCGAAGCGGTCGCCGAACATTTCCTTGGCGCGGCGCGAGGTGGCGTTCTCGTTCCAGCCGACCAGCGCCTTGGCGATGCCGTGCCGGTCCATCTGTTCGACCGTCCACGTGACGTAGTCGTCGGCATGGCCGGTCTGCGGCACGTCCTTGAACATGTATTGCGCGGGCATCGAGAACTGCTGGAGCGTTTCGGCATCCTTGATCAGCGGACGGAAGGCGGTGAACCAGTCGGAGCGGTCCTCGGCCTCGGGAATGCCGAGCATGCAGTCGATGATGCCGATGTCCTTGGGGAAACCCATCTCATTGTTCTCCGTATTGCGTCGGCCAGGCGGCGCGCAGGGCGATCTTGTCGACCTTGCCGACGTGATTGCGCGGCAGCGGATCGGCGACAATCGCGACATGGCCGGGGGCCTTGTAGCGCGCCAGCCGCTCGCCGACCCAGTCCTTGACCTGCTGTTCGCCGAGGTTCTCGCCCCGCACCACGGCGACCAGCAATTCGCCCAGCCGCTCGTCAGGGATGCCGAAGGCGGCGCATTCGCCGATGCCCGGCAGCTCGCCCAGCACGCGTTCGACTTCGGCGCAGTAGATGTTCTCGCCGCCCGAGATGACCATGTCCTTCACCCGGTCGACGATGAAGATGTAGCCTTCCTCGTCGATGTAGCCGACATCGCCGGTGCGCAGCCAGCCGTCTTCGGTGAAGGCGGCCGCGGTATCTTCGGGGCGGTTCCAGTAGCCCGCCATCACCATCGCGCCCTTGAGCTGGATCTCGCCGCTGGCGCCGGTGCCCTGCACCGTGCCGTCAGGCGCGACGATCCGCACTTGCGCCAAGGGAAGCACGCGCCCGGCAGAAGAGCGCTTGCGCAGAAAATCCTCGCCCACCGCCTGCGCCAGCGAGCCCGAGGCCTCGGTCATGCCGTAGCCGGTACCCATCACCGCCTGCGGGCAGGCCTCACGGATCGCGTCGAGCAGGTTGACGGGCAGCGCCTGACCGCCCGAGGCGATGTTGCGCAGCGAGGAAAGATCGGCCTCGCCGGGCTTGGCGCGGTGGAGCAGATCCCACAGCATCGTCGGCACGGCCGAGAACATGGTGATCTTCTCTGCCGCAATCAGCCGCGCGGCCTCCTCGGCATCCCAGCGGCGCATGATCACCACCTTGGAACCGGCGAACAGCGGCGACAGGAACGCCGCACCGAGGCCGGAGATGTGGAACAGCGGGTAGACCAGCAGCACCGCCTGCTGCGGCATCGCGGCCATCAGCTGCGCAGGCTCCATCCCGTGCGCGCGGGCCATGTTGTGCAGCACCATCATCCCCGACAGCTGCATCAGCATCAGCCCCGTGATCAGGCTGCGATGGGTCAGCACCGCGCCCTTGACCCGCCCCGTGGTGCCCGAGGTGAACAGGATCGCCGCCGGATCGAGCGGCGAGCCGGGCACGGGGGCCGGCGCATCGGCGCTGCGGCGCGCGATCTCCGCGTCATCGAAAGGACGGGTCAGATCGAGCATCCGCCCTGCATAGCCGCCCTCGCGGATCAGCGCGGCGCGGCGGCTGTCGGCCAGCACCACTTCCGGCGTGACCTCGGCAATCATCGCTGCCAGCTCGGCCGGTGAGCCGCGGCTGTTGAGCAGCGCCGCCACGCCGCCCGCCTTGATCACCGCCATGAAGGCGACGATCCATTCCGCGCGGTTCCGCATGCAGATCGCCACCCGGTCGCCGCGCCGGATGCCGAGCATCGGTGCAAGCTGGTCGCGCCATGCGAACACCTGTTCGAAGGTCAGCCGGCGTTCCTCTCCCTCGGAGGAGAAATCGACCAGAAAGGTCTTGTCCCCGTGCCGCCGGGCGGAATCGATCATCAGCGCGAGATCGGGCGCTGCCTGCGCGAATTGCAGCAGGCCGTCGCGTTCGACCAGTTCGAACGGGGTGCCCGGCGCGGTGACGGCGGCAAAGACGGGGTCGATCCGGCTCATGAGGCGCTGGCCGCCAGTTCCTTCGCCCAGCGATAATCCTGCTTGCCCGCGGGCGAGCGGCGCACCGCGTCGACCCACACCAGCGCCTTGGGCACCTTGTAGCCCGCCAGCCGCTCGGCTGCGAAGGTCTTGATGGCGTCATAGGAGGGCGGCGAAGCCGGATCGCGCGCGGCCAGGATCGCCACCACCCGCTCGCCCCAGCGCGGGTCCGGCTGGCCGGCGACCACCGCGTCGGCAATCGCCGGATGGGCGCGCAGCACTTCCTCCACTTCCTCGGGAAACACCTTTTCGCCGCCGGTGTTGATGCAGGTCGAGCCGCGCCCGAACACCGTGATCATCCCGTCGGCATCGCGCCTGCCGGTATCGCCCGAGACCGCCCACAGCCTGCCGTCGATGGTGACGAAGGTCTCGGCGGTCTTTACCGGATCGTTGTAATAGCCGACCGGCGTGTTGCCGCTGCGGGCGACGAAGCCGGTTTCCCCCACCGCGGCGATCCGCCCCTCGGTCACCACCTGCTGCTGATCGCTGGCGACCAGCCGCATCATGCCCTCGCCCGAGGTCTGGGCCTGGCCGGACACTCCGGTTTCGGTCGAGCCCATGCCGTCGGTGATCGACGCGCCGGGCACCAGCGCCTTGAGATCATCCTTGAGATGCTGCGAGAACACCGCTCCGCCCGAGCCGAGATTGACGATTTTCGACAGGTCCCAGCGCCCCGGGTTCGCCCGCAGGGCATCGCGCAGCGGGCCGGCCATGGCGTCGCCGACGAATTGCAGCATGCTCGCGCCCTCGCGCTCGGCCGTATCGAGCACGCGCTCGGGATCGAACACCCGGCCCTCGTCGAGGATGATGGTAAGGCCGTTAAGCAGTGCGCTCCACACCGCCCACATCGCCGCCATGTGCATCAGCGGCGCCAGCGGAAACAACGAAAGCGGATAGCCGTCGGCCGCGCGCGAGGCGATGTCCTGCGGCGCCGTGATCGGCCCGTGCGGGTTGAAATAGCCGGCCCCGCCTGCGCAGGCGAAGATGAAGGCCTTGTGCGGCCACATCACGCCCTTGGGCATCCCGGTGGTGCCGCCGGTGTAGGACAGCAGGATGTCGTCTTCGCCACGCTCCCACGGCCCGCCGGGCTCATGCGCCAGCAGATCGGCATAGGCGAGCGATCCGGCAATATCCGCCCCCGATCCGTCCGCGACCGCGACCGAGACCTTCAGCGTCGGCACGCCGCCGCGCACTTCGCGCATCAGCGGCGCAAACTCCGCATCATGGACGATCACCGCGCTGCCCGCATTGGCAAACAGGTAGCGCAGCTCGTCCGCGCGGTAGCGGTAATTGACGTTGAAGGGCACCGCGCCGAGCTTGCAGGCGGCGATGAAGGTTTCGATGTAGGCCGGACCGTTTTGGAGATAGAGGCCCACCGTGTCGCCGCGCGTGATGCCATGCGCCGCAAGCCCTGCGGCGAGACGGTCGCAACGGTCATCCAGCTCGGCAAAGGTCAGCCGCGCGCTGTCGGATATGAGCGCCATACGGTCCGGCACCGTGCGGGCGACCGTCTCGAACAGGTCGGCAAGGTGGAACCGCTCGGCCATGTCAGTAGACCGCGGCCGGGTTCTTGGGGCGCGGGCTGCCGAGCATTTCGCGGTAGCTCGGCTTGTCCTTGCCGCGATCGGTGACGCCCAGTTCCTTGGCGATCTCGGCACCGATCAATGTCTGGCCCGACAGCTCGTCGCGATTGGGGGCGGCGGCGATGGCATCGATGATATGCGCGGTGAACTCGGGGTTCTCCGCGGCGTCGATGAAGCCTTCGTATTGTTCGGGATTGGTCTTCTGCGCGATCAGCGAGCGTTCGGTAACCAGCGGCCCCATCCAGATCGACACCGCGATCACCCCGGTGCCGCGCAGATCATGCTCCATGTCGTGCGCGAACTTGTCGACGCCCGCCTTCTGCGCTCCGTAGGCCGGCCCGTGCATGTAGCACGAACCGCCGAAGGACGAGCCGAAGGCGATCACGCCCGAGCCCTGCGGCACCATCATCCGCGCCGCGTGCCAGCTGGCCACATAGGCCGAACGCAGGCCGACATCGAGGATTTTCGCCGCGTCGAGCTCCTTCTCCCAGAAGGGCTTTTTCTCAATCAGCTGGTGGTGGATATAGGTGGCATTGTTGACCAGCACGTCGAGCCGGCCCTGCTCCTCGGCGATCCGGGCGAACAGCGCTGCGACCTGCGCGTCGTCGGCATGATCGCACATCACCGCGATGCCCCTGCCGCCTGCCGCCGTCACCTCGGCTGCGGTCTCGGCGACCGTCCCGGGCAGGACGGTGCCGTCCCAGCCTTTCGCATCGCCCGGCGCGACGGTGCGCCCGGTGACATAGACGGTGTAGCCCAGCTCGCCAAAACCACGGGCGATGCCGCGGCCTGCGCCACGGCTCGCACCGGTGACAAGCGCCACCTTCGATGCCATTCCATTCCCTCCCACGAGTCGACGCATTGCCGCCGTTCCGTCTCACTATAGCGACGTCTTGCGGATTTCCTAGTCAATTTTTTTACGCAAAGAGCGATTTTGGTGCAGCGCTAGCCGATAATCGCGTCGCAACCGCGCTCAGAAACTGTATTGTCCTGTGGGGATCACGTCGATCGTGCCGCGGGTGATGAAGCGGTCGCAGCTCGCCATCATCCGGTCGAGATTGGCGCGGAAGCGGGCCGGGTCGCCGACAGCGTCGAAGAACACGAAGGGATCGGTCAGCGCGGCGGCCTCAAAGCACTCCTCGACGATCGCGACATAGGGCGGCGCATCGGGGTTAAGGGCGCGCACGACGAGGTTCTGGACATATTCGAAATTGGCCTGGGTCTCGATCGCCACCAGCGTGTGGTGATCCTGCCAGATCGCGCGCCATGCATCATGGCTCAGCCCTTCGGGCAGGGTCAGGAATGCCATCTGCGCCCAGCCGGGGGTCCGCTCGCCACGGCGGGCCGGATGCGCGTTGTTGGCGATGATGGTCGATTCCGCCACGACCCAGCCATGCCAGTGATCGCACGCGGCATCGAGCACACGGTCGATCGCGCCGCGCAGCAGGGGATTGGCGGAGGGCAGCCAGAACTGCACCACGGCATCGTGCTGGCGGGGCCCGCGCGACTGGCGCAGCGGGGCTCCGGCGGCGACCTCGGCGTCCTCGAGATTGAGGCGGATGTGGCTGGCTCCCGCATCGGCCAGCGCCGCCGGCAGGCGTTCGAGCAGCCCGGCATTGAACCCCTCGCGTTCGGCCTTGGCTTCGGCCCACAGCAGGCAGACGAGCTTCTCCATCCCCGGCTCAGTCGAAATTCGCCTGTCCGCCGTCGAGCGGAATGGTCGCGCCGGTGAGATAGCCCATATCGTCCGAGCACAGCGCTGCAACGGCCCGGCCGATGTCTTCCTCCAGCCGTCCGATCCGCCCGAGCGGGATGGTGCGGAAAAAGGCTTCGGCCTCCTCGGGATTGTTGGCGACCCACCATTTGAGGCCCGGGCTTTCGGCGTGCGGGGCGATGGTCAGCACCCGGATCCCGGCCCGACCCCATTCGGCCGCGGCGGCGCGGGTCAGCACGCGGGTCGCCTGCTTGACTGCGCCATAGGCGCCGTAGCCGCTCATGTCCCAGCGGATGCCGGCCGAGGAGGCGAGGTTGACGATCACCCCGCCGCCGCGCGCCACCATGTGCGGATGGGCGAGCTTCATCAGGCGGAAACTGGCGAGCGGCCCGGATTCGAACCCGGCCATGAAAGCCTCGTCGGTGACCTCGAGCAAGGGGCCATTGGGCACCTCCTGCGCATTGTTGACGAGGATATCGAGGCCGCCGAGGCCCGCGACTGTCTCCGCCACCATACCGGCAAGGCTGGCTGCGTCCTTGACATTGCCTTCCAGAGCCAGCGCTGTCCCGCCCCGCTCGGTTATCAGCGCGCAGGTCTTTTCCAGCTTGGCGAGGGTGCGCCCGGTCACGGCAACCGCGGCACCGGCGGCGGCAAGCGCCAGGGCAATGCCTTGCCCCACGCCTTGCCCCGCGCCGGTCACGAGCGCTACCTTGTCGGCAAGATTGGCCATAAGTCTCTCCTCTGCACGAATCCTTGGCAGGATTCGTAACATAATCTATAATATTTTACGCGTCATGTTGACAGAAAGTGCATAAATGCAGCAATTGCGTTTTGCAATCGCGCTTCAGGCCAGCCATGATAGAGCGCGGGACGGGAGAGGGCCATGACGCAGGATCTGACGGGCAGGGTTGCCCTTGTGACGGGCGGGAGCGACGGGATCGGGCTCGCCACAGCCGCACTGCTCGCGCGTCGCGGCGCGCAGGTGGTGATCTGTGGTCGGCGCGCCGAGCAGCTCGAAACTGCGCGCGCACGGATCGCGGGCGAGGGCGGCAAGATCGAATCGCATGTGCTCGACGTCACCGACTTTCCGGCCTTCGAGGCACTGATCGAGGACATCGCCGCGCGCCACGGGCGGCTCGACATGCTGGTCAACAATGCCATGTCCACCCACTATGCCCCCATCGCCAAGCTCAAGCTTGAGCACTGGCGCAGGGATTTTGCGGTCAATGCCGAGGCGGTGTTCATCGGCACCAAGGCGGCGATGAAAGTGATGGCGGCGCAGGGCAAGGGCTCGATCGTCAACATTTCCTCGACCACCGCGATCCGGGCGATGGCCAATTATTCGAGCTATTCCGCCTCCAAGGCTGCGCTGATCCAGTTCACCGCGGTCGCCGCGATGGAGGGCGCGCGGCAGGGCATCCGCGTCAACGCGATCGTGCCCGGGCAGGTCAACACCGCCGCGACGCTCGACTTCGCCGCCAAGGCGCCCGAGCTTGCTGCCAAGACCGCGGGCGCGATCCCGATGGGCCGCGGCGGCGAGCCCGAGGAACTGGCCGAGGCGATCGTCTTCATGCTGTCCGACGCGGCGAGCTACATCACCGGGGTGGCGCTGCCGGTCGATGGCGGCAAGGCCGCGCAGCTCTACATTCCCTCCTGACGCGAGAAGGCTGAGAACCATGGCGGCGCAGTGGGACAAGGTGGTCGATGTTCTGGTGGTCGGCTCGGGCGCAGGCGGGATGCTCGCCGGGCTGGTGGCGGCGAAGAACCATGCCGAGGCGCTGATCGTCGAGAAGGAGAGCCTGTGGGGCGGCACTTCGGCGACGTCCGGCGCAGGCATCTGGATCCCGGCGAGCGATCAGGCGGCAGCAGCGGGCTTTCACGATTCGGTCGATGATGCCTTCACCTATGTCCGCGCCTTGTCCGCGCCGAATGTCCCGGACGGCAACATCCGCGCCTATGTCGAGAATGCGTCGGCGATGCTGCGCTGGATGGGAGCCAACACGCCCATCGAATACCACGCCTTCCCCTATCCCGATTACCATGCCGAGAACCCGGGCGGATCGCCGACCGGCTATCGCACCCACATGCCGCTGCCGATCGACGGACGGAAGCTGGGCGATGACGTGCGCACGCTGCGCTTCGCCTCGCCCGCAGCCTCGCTGTTCGGCTATCTCAACTGGCACTTTGACGAGACCTACATCCTGCTGTTCCGGGCCAAGGGCTGGCCGTGGCATCTCGCCAAGAGCCTCGCGCGCTACTGGTTCGACTGGCCGTTCCGCTTCACCTCGCGCAAGGACCGGCGGCTGACGCTCGGCAATGCGCTGGCGGGCGGCCTGCGCATGGCGCTCAAGGAGGCGGGCGTGCCGCTGTGGCTGGGGAGCCCGCTGGTCGAGCTGGTGCGCGAGAACGGGCGCGTGGCCGGGGCGGTGATCCGGCGCGAGGGCAAGCTGCTGCGGGTCGCGGCGCGCAAGGGCGTGGTGCTGGCGGCAGGCGGCTTCGACAAGAACGCCGACATGCGCGCCGCCAACGCCCCGCTCTATCCGCAAGCGCTGCTGTCGGGCGGCACCAGCGGCAACACCGGCGACGCGATCCGCGCAGGTCAGGCGCTCGGCGCAGATGTGATGAACATGCAGTCGGCCTGGGCCGCGCCGGTGTTCTATGTCCCGGGCGAGGATCGCGGGCGGCTGTGCACCATCGAGCGCGCCCTGCCGGGCTCGCTGATGGTCAACCAGAAGGGCGAGCGCTATCTCAACGAGGCGGCTTCCTATCACGTCACCGGTCAGGTGATGGCGCGGCGGGAGCGGGAGCACGGCGATGCCTGCCCCTCGTGGTTCATCTTCGACCACACCTACCGCCACAATTACCCGGTCGGTCCGCTCTATCCGATCGTGCCCGACTGGGCCCATCCGGCAGCCGTGCGCGGCATCCTCAAGAAGGGCCGCACGATCGCCGAACTGGCGCGCGCGATCGGCTGCGATCCGGCTGCGCTCGAAGCCACCATCACGCGCTACAACGTCCATGCCGCCCGGGGCGAGGACCCGGATTTCCACCGCGGCGAGGCGGCCTATGACAAGATGTATGGCGATCCGCGGGTCAGCCCCAATCCCTGCCTGCGCCCGCTCGACAGGGGGCCGTTCTACGCCATGCCGATCTACCCCGGCGACATCGGCACCAATGGCGGCCTCAGGACCGACGAACTGGCGCGGGTGATCGGTGCGGACGGCCAGCCGATCCCCGGCCTGCACGCCATCGGCAACTGCGCGGCCTCGGCCATGGGCGAAAGCTATCCCGGCGCGGGCGTCACCATCGGCCCGGCGCTGACCTTCGGCTATATCGCCGCCAATCACCTGACCGGCAGCAACGCGGCATGAAGGTGCTGCGGGGCATCGCGGCCGGCCTGTTCGCTGCCGCGCTCGTCCTGCCGTCCGTACCGACCGCCGCAGACGATCAGCCGGAACTGCCAACGCTCGTCAGTCCGGCTCAACTGGAGCGCGAGCGGCTGGCACTGCGGATCATGGCCACGCCCGAGATGCGCGCGGCCATTCAGCATGCCGAGGACGCCTATGCCGCAGACCCGGCGGCGCGTATTCCTGCCGGCAAGGCAACGCTCGAAGGGTCGGTGCGCGCCATCGCGCTTGCGGCTGTCTACTACGCGATCGGACTGGCGCGCGATCCGGGCGATCCGCAGCTGTTCTGGTGCTGCAAGGCCGCACAGCGGCTCGGAGGAGTTCTGGTGCCGGGCTCTGGCTATGGCATCGACAATCCGGACAATGTCTATCGGATCACCCACCTTGACGGAGCGAGCCATTACGTTGTGCGCGGCAGGCTTGCCGCGGACAGGCCGGCCCAGCTGCACATCGAAGTGCGAGACGCCATCCCCGGCACGACGGCGATGAATGCGGAAGGCGGCATGCAGGTCGCGACGCTGAGCGATGACGCGCTGGTTCTGGACGAACAGGGTCGTTTCGCCATCACCATCGACAGCAGCCCAGCAAATGGCCGGCCCGGCCACCTGCAATTGCCTGTACAGGGCACCTTCCATGTGGTCGTCCGCGACCTGCTGACCGACTGGCAGGCCCAGCGCCCGGTGACGCTGACCATCGAGCGCTTGGAAGGACCCGAATTGAGCCGGACAAGCGAAGCCGTGATCGCGCAAAGCGCCGCCGGGCTGCTTGGCCGCATCGCGCCGTTCTGGCTAGACTACGACAACCGATTCATCTTCAGCCGTCCGGCCAACACGCTCTCGCCGGCTCGCCAGCGCCCGGGCGGGCGAGGCTTCAGTGCGGCCGGCCATTTCGCGCTTGGTGCAGGCGAGGCTCTGGTCCTTACGCTCGACCCGCTCGGCGCACAATCGCTCGGTGTGCAACTGGCCGATCCCTGGGGTGTCGCCTACGACTATATCGGAAGAAGCAGCAGCCTGAACCTCGATCAGGCCAAGCCCAATCCCGACGGAACCGTCACCATGATGATCGCCGCGCGCGACCCCGGCTTCGTCAACTGGCTTGACCCTTCCGGCCATGGCGAAGGGATCATCGCGCTGCGCTGGCAGGGTCTGCCCGCTGGAGCTGAACCCGGCTCGGCCATCCGCCGCGTCGAGACCGTGCCGGTAACCGAGCTGCGGCGGTACCTGTCCGGCCCGGAATACTGGCTTGCGCCCGAGCAACGCAGGGCGCAGCTTGCAGCACGCGCGCAGGATCACGAGCGCCGCAAGCGCGCTTCCGAAGACTGATCAGTCCGCCCGCACCTTCACCTTGGGGGCAGCGGCGCCGCGGCGCATGGTTTCGAGGAATTTGTCCAGCGGCGCAGGCTCTGCCACCGGCCCGCCATGGTCGCCCTCGCGCGCCCAGAACTCGGCATAGCTCGGGAACAGCTTGTGGAAGTTGCCCTCCACCCATTCGGTGCCGGGCCAGCGCATCTTGTTGTCGCCCACGGGCGGCTTGTTGAGATCGGTCGCATACCAGTAGAGCGGCAGCCGCCGGGCGAAGAACCAGCGCCCGTCCTGCCGCACGTAGTCATCGACATACATCATCTGCATGATGACCCATTCGTCGCCGGTCTCGTGCTCGTTCTTGGAATAGACCACGCCGTGGGCGTGATCGGGATCGTCGAATTCGATCACGTGGCCGCCGATATGGTGCGAAGTGCCGGTGAAGGGCGAGCGCAGCGTGCGGTCCATATAGGCGCGCAGGGCCAGCCTTCCGGTCGTTTCCTTGCCGACCCGCACGTCCTCGGGGAACAGCGAGACCATCGCGTCCATGTCGCGCATGTCGAGCGCGAGCGCATATTTCGCGGGCAGCTGGCGGATCGCATCGAGCGATTCCAGCCGGTCGATCCGGGCTTCGAGCGAGGCGGGAGCGGTCATGGCTTCATCCTGATCTGCACCGGCAGGCGCTTGAGCCCGCCGGTGTGGTTGGTCTTGACCCATTCGGGTTCGCCGGCAAGCGCGATCGTGTCCACCCGCGCGGCGATCTCGGCGATCAGTGCCTCGACCTCCATTTCGGCAAGAATCCGTCCGAGGCAGTGGTGCGCCCCGTAGCCGAAGGCGAGGTGGCGGTTGGGGCTGCGGTCGATGCGGAATTCGTGCGGGGCCGCGAAGGCGCGCTCGTCGCGGTTGCCCGACAGATACATCAGCGCGACCTGCTCGCCCGCGGCGACCGGCTGGCCGGCAAGGGTGGTGTCGACCGCAGCCGTGCGCAGGAAATGGCGCACCGGGGTCGCCCAGCGGAAGATCTCCTGCGTCGCCGGCACCACCAGCGCCGGTTCGCGCTGCAATCGCGCGAACTGCTCGGGATGGCGGGCAAGCTGCATCATTCCCACCCCCACGCTCGAACTGGTGGTATCGTGCCCCGCCGCCGCCAGCAGCATTCCGTAGGACAGCGTGTCCATGTCGGACAGCGGCGCCCCGTCAATGGTGGCGGTGGCGATCACCGACATGAGATCGTCCTGCGGCGCGGCACGGCGCTGCTGCACCACCCCGCCGAGATAGGCGAAGAACTCCATCGCCGTCGCCAGCCCGAAATCGCCGTTGGCGTTGCGATCGGGATCGGTTGCGCCGAACAGCTCCTGCGTCAGCCGCAGCACCAGCGGCGCGTCGCTGTCGGGCAGGCCGAGGATCGTGGTGATCATGATCAGCGGATAGGGCACCGCGATTTCCTCGACGAAATCGAACGGACCCTGCTGCGCCAGCACCGCCATCCGGTCGACATAGTCGCGCGCCAGCACGCGCATGCGTTCGCGCAGGGTGTCGAGATAGCGCGAGTTGAACCACGACTGGGTGAGCTGCCGGTGCTGGCGGTGATCGGGCTCGTCCATGTCGAGCAGCGTGCGCACCGGTCCGGTGCGGTTGCCGAACTGGGCGATGGTGCGATCCTCGAACCAGTCGGGCAGCAGTGTCAGGCGCGGGGCGTTGAGCCACACCTTGTTGTTGCGCTCCACCTCCATGATGTCGGCATGGCGCAGCACTGCCCAGAACGGGCGGTAGGGCGCCTGATCGATCCACAGCAGGTCGCCCTGTCCGCGCATGGCGGCAAAGCGCGCGGCGATGCCGGCCTCGTCGGCATAGGCATCGGGCGAGAAGGCATCGATGGTGCTGGTCGGGCGGGTCATTCGCCGATCCTTTCGATGGGCGGCGGGGCATAGTCGCCCTCGAGCGCGGCAGCCTGCGGGAGGTAGAGGCGCAGCACGAGATGGAATGGCGCGGGCGGCACCGGCAGCCAGTTGGCGGTGCCATCCGGCGGCGGGCTGGCCGACAGCCGCAAAGTCAGGCCGCCATCGGCATCACGCACCAGTCCGGCCGTGCGATCGCCGATGCTGTAGCGCTTGATGGCATTGGGCACGAGCTGCGAGGTCGCGCGGTCATAGGCCGTGAGCGACCAGAAGGCATCGACCGGCGGCAGGCCCCCTGGCGCAAAGCGGATGCGGTAGCGGCGCTGGCCCGTCAGCGGCTCGCCCCGGTCGTCGGTGATCGCGGCCGGATAGATCGATTCGCGCGGATCGTTGACATAGCCGCCGCGCGCCACCTCGGCCCGCAGCAGGTAGTCGAAACCCGGATCGGCCATCTCGCCCGACCACATCCAGCCGTTGCGCACGGTGGTGGGCTTGAACCCGCGCCTCGCCAGCACCTGCGGCCCGATCCGCAGCGCACACCCCAGCCCGAGCGCGCGCGCGGGCGACAGGTCGTCGGCATCGAAACTGACCGAAGGTCCGAAGCCCGCCGCATCGAACTGCGCCATCAGCGCTTCCTCGCCCGCGCGCGTCGGCAGCGCCTTCAGCGCGGTGTTGAGCATGGCAAAGAAGGCGAGGCTGTCGAGCGGGCGCAGGGCCTCGCCGTCGGTAACCGGCGCGCCGGGCGGGCCGGCAAGGCGGATCTGCTGCGCCATGGCGCGGGCTGCCGCCACGTCCCCGTCATCGCTGGCCAGCACCCGGCCGAGCATCCATACCGTGTCGGTGGCAAGCTCCACCACCTCGACATCCCCGGGCGCGGTGGCTCCCGGTCCGACCAGCGCGTAGCGCCGCGCGGCGCCGCCATTGGTCCGGGTGCCGAGATGCACGGGGCGGCCGTAGAGGTCCATGAAGGCGAGTGTGTAGTAACGCGCGCCCATCGCCGGAACGTCGAGCATGACCGGCCCTTGCGACAGATCGAGCCAGGCATTGAGATAGAGCGTATCGGCATTGGCGGCCCGCAACTGGCCCTGCGTTTCCGGGGTCAGCAGATGCGGATAGATCGCGATCCGGTTAACCGGCGCGGCCACCGGCTGATCGGGCGCAACGCGCCTGGTCTCGTTATGCCGCTGCTTGAGCAGATCGACCACCGGATAGCCGTAGATGAAGCCCTGCAAGCCCTGCGTCAGCGCGAGCGCCGCCTCGGGTTCCTCGGTCGCGGCGTGGCAGGCATCGGCATCGGGCAGGGCCGTGGCAAGTGCCAGAGCGAGCAGCATTCCCCCTCCTTGAATCGCGCAGACTTTTACTGTTTTCGCTACGCTAACGGTATTTCAATTGCCATGTCTATCATGAACGCGTAAACAGAGATAATAAAAAATACGCACAAGGCACCAGCTCAACGAGGCTGGCAGAGGAGAGGACATCATGAAGGCATTGTTCACCAAGGCATCGGTTTGCGCACTGGCCGGCGCGCTTGCGGTGCCCGCCGCGGCGCAGGAGGCGCCTCAGGTCGACGATTCGTCCGACGGCATCGGCCTGATCGTCGTCACCGCCCAGAAGCGTGCCGAAAACGTGCAGGACGTGCCGATCGCCATCACCGCGCTGGGCAGCCAGTTCCTCGAAACCCGCGGGATCGATTCAATCGACGATCTCGGCACGGTCGCGCCCAACGTGAAGTTCGAACGCGCGCCCGCCTCCAAAACCATCTCGCAAATCGCGATCCGCGGTTCGGTGACGATCAACCCGGCGATCACCTGGGAGCCGGCGGTCGGCCTCTATCTCGACGGGGTCTACATCGCCAAGGCGCAGGGCTCGATCTTCGACATCGCCGATCTCGAACGGGTCGAAATCCTGCGCGGCCCGCAGGGCACGCTCTACGGCCGCAATGCGCTGGCCGGCGCCGTCAATCTGGTGACCAAGAAGCCCAGCGGCGAAGCGGGCGGGATGGCCGAGATCACCTACGGCAGCTTCAACGAGGTGCGGCTGCGCGGGGTTGTCGATCTGCCGCAGATGGGCGCATTCTCGGCCAAGGTCTCGGGCCAGTATCGCACCCGCGACGGGCTGATCGATCTGACCGTTCCTGACGGACGCGGGCGCAACCGCACCGATTCGATCGACAGCGGCAGCTTCATGGTCCAGCTGCGCGCCGAGATTTCCGACAACATCACCGCCGACTATACCTACGATTACAGCAAATCGAACCAGACCCCGCCGTTCTCGCAGCTGCTCAGGGTCAACCGCAATGGCGACCCGCGCGACATCTTCGATCCCGGATCGCCCAGCTATGCCTTCGGCGGGGCGTTCTTCCCGCTCGATACCGTCGCCAATCCCGACCGCGTGACCAGTGCTGCGATCGATGCGCCGGTCTATGAACGCTCGCGCAGCTACGGCCATGCCCTGACCCTGACCGCCGATCTGGGCAATGCCGAGATCAAGTCGATCACCGCCTATCGCGATCTGGCCTGGGCCGACGGGCTCGATCTCGACGGCTCGCCCTTCCCGGTCGCCTTCACCCAGCGCATCAGCGACTATCATGCCTTCAGTCAGGAGTTGCAGGTGACCGGCACCGCCTTCGCGGACCGCCTCGCCTATGTCGTGGGCGCGTTCTACTTCGACGAGCAGGCCGAGACGGTGAACCCGCAGACCTATTTCGGCGGGGGTGTGGATCTCGATTCCAACTATGGTTCGAACACCGAAGCCTGGGCGATCTATGCCCAGCTCGATTACGACATCACCGAGCGCCTGACGCTCACCCTCGGCGGACGCTACACCGAGGAAACCAAGGACATCAGCCGCTTCTTCCGGATCAATTTCGACGCGGCTAACGGCATCACCAGCCCGCTGGTGATCGCCGATCTGGCCTATGGCGACATCCCCGACGCGAAGTTCAGCGACTTCTCGCCGGCGGTGACGCTGAGCTACGCGGCGAGCGACAACATCAATCTCTACGCCCGCTTCGCGCAGGGCTTCAAATCGGGCGGCTTCAACGGCGAGAGCAACGTCTTTGCCGCCCCGACCGCCGACTGCCCGAGCGGGGCACTGGAGCTGTGCCAGCCCTATCTGCCCGAGCAGGTCGACAGCTATGAATTCGGCATCAAGAGCCGATTTCTCGATGACCGGCTGATCGTCAATCTCGCCGCCTTCCGCAATGACAGCAAGGACATGCAGCTGTCGGTGTTCACCGCCACCACGGGCGCTGCATCGGTGATCCAGAACGCGGCCGCAGCGCGCATCCAGGGGCTCGAGATCGAGACCGTGCTGCGGCCCTTCGACAGCCTGACGATCAATGCCTCGCTCGCGCTGCTCGATCCCGAATACAAGCGCTTCATCGACGGCGGCATCGACGTGTCGGACAACCGCGCATTCCCGCACGCGCCCGAGACCACCGCCTCGATCGGGGCCGACTGGCGCGTGGTCGAGGGCGATTGGGGGAAGCTGAACATCTATGCCGACCTCAACTATTCCTCCGAATATTTCACCTTCCCCTACGCGCTGACGGCCCCTGCGGCATCGGATCAGATCGCCGCATCGACCCAGTCGCCGGGTCGCACGATCGTCAACCTGCGTGCCACGCTGGCGGAGTTTCCGATCGGCGGGCTGGAAGCCGACCTCTCGGTGTTCGTGCGCAACCTGACCAAGGAGGACGCGCCGTCGAACTTCATCGATTTCGGGCCGGGCTTCGGCGGCATCCTGCTGGGCTACTTCCCCGATCCGCGCACCTTCGGCGCGACTCTGGGCGCCCGCTTCTGATGGACCTCGCTGGCCTTGAGCAGCGTCTGGCGCGGCTGGAAGACGACCGCGCCATTCGCGACCTCAAGGCCCGCTACCTGCGCGCCTGCGACACGAAGGATGTCGAGACCCTGCGCGATGTCCTGCTGCCCGAGGGCGCCGTCATCGCCTTCGACGGTTTCCCGCTGTTCGCCGGACGCGACGCCTTTGTCGAGGTCTATCGCGCGATGGGTTGCGCGCCGGGGGTGTTCGACATCCATCACGGTGCCAACGGGATCATCACCTTCGAGACACCCGAGCGCGCGCGGGGGGCATGGTCGCTGCTGTTTCATTCGATCAACCTCGCCAACCGCACGCTCACGCTGATGGGGGTCGAGTATGATGATATCTACCTGAAGCAGGACGGGCGCTGGTGGATCGCCGAGACCCGCTCGCGCCGCCTTTCGTGCCTGATCCACTCGGTCGACGAGGCGGGCGCGACCACCGTCAGCAGTATGGGCGAACCGCCCGCAACCTTTGGCTAGGATATTCGGAATCATGCGATTTGCAGACAAGAACGTGCTGGTGACGGGTGCAGCTTCGGGCATCGGACGCGCAACCGCGATCCTGTTCGCCCGCGAGGGCGCGCGCGTCACCATCGGTGACATCAACGCGGCCGGTCTCGACGAAACCGCGGCGATGATCGGCGCGGCGGCAATGCCGGTCGTCTACAACGCCGAGGATCACGCCTCGTGTCAGGCGCTGGTCGATGCCGCGGCGCGCGCAGGGCTCGATGTCGTGTGCAACGTCGCCGGGATGCTGAAATGGGGGCCGACCGAGGATTTCGCGGTCGCCGATTTCGAGCGGCTGCTGCGGATCAACACCACCTCTGTCTTCGTGATCTGCAAGGCGGCGCTGCCGCACCTCGTCGCGAGCCAAGGCAATATCGTCAACATCGGCTCGACATCAGGGCTGCGCGGCATGATCTACACCGCCGGCTATTGCGCCTCGAAACACGCCGTGGTCGGCATGACCACCGCGCTCGCCGCCGAATATGCAGCCAAGGGCGTGCGGGTGAATGCGGTGTGCCCGGGCCATGTCACCACGCCGATGACCCAGCAGGCCCCGCCCGCGGGCGATCTCGACTGGGACATGGTGATGCGCGGGATGCCCAAGCTGGTCGATGGCAGCTGCGCACCCGAGGACATTGCCGAGGCGGTCGCCTTCCTCGCTTCGGAACAGGCGCGCAAGGCCACCGGCAGCGTGCTGGTGGTGGATGGCGGCCAGCTCGTCAGCTAGGGCGCGAACAGCGCCCGCGCCGCCTCCCGCCCGTCGAGCAGGGCATTGTCGCGCCGCGTGACCCGCCAGCCTTCAGGCGTGCGCGCCAGTTCCCAGCGATTGGCCGCGACCCGCACCGCCTCCCAGACTTCGCCCGTCTTGGCCAGCACGACCGAATGGCAGCGCGCGCTCGCCCTCTCGCCGTCGAGCTCGATCACCGGCGCGCCGAGCACATGGGCGCAGCCGCGCGCCATCAGCGCCTGATGCACCGGCCCGGTGATCAGCGCCGCAATCGCATCATGACCGCGCGCTTCGGGAAAGCCGTCGACGGCATAGACCCCGTCCTCGGCCCACAACAGCGCCACCCCTTCGGCATCCCCGCTATCGGCAAGCGGGCCATAGGACGCGATCAGATTGCGGATCGCCTCGCGATCCTCGAGCGCCTGCAAGCGTCTGGCGCAGGTGTCAGCCACCCGCCGCGGCCCGCCCGGCCTGCCGTCCGAAGAAGGTGGCATCGGCAAGGCTCATGCCCGAGGAATAGCCATGCCCCCAAGCCGGCAGGCCCGAGGTGCATCGCCCGGCCGCGAACAGGCCCGGGATCGGCGCGCCGCCCCGGTCCAGCACCTCGCCGTCGGTCGAGGTGTTGAGCCCGCCCAATGTGAAGAAGCTGAAATAGCTCGCCTGAAAATCGAGTTCGAGCGCCACGAACGGGCCTTGATCCAGCGGCGTCAGGATCGGCGTGCGCTTGTCGAACAAGGGATCGCGCCCCTCGCGGGCATGGACGTTGTAGAACGCCATCGTCGCGGACAATGCGCCCTCGGCCATGCCGAGTTCGCCTTCGACCTCCTCCCACGTCTCCCCGGTTCCGGCGATGGCGATGCGGGCAAAGTCCATCGGCTGGACGAAATGGGCATTGTCGAGCAGCAGGTAGACCTTGCCCCCGGGCTGATCGACCGCGCAGCGGCTCACCCGGCCGTGGTAGCAATCCTCGTTGATGAAGCGCTGGCCGTGGATGTTGACGAACACCCCGTAGGCGTGGCTTTCGGGCATGGTCCAGGGGCAGGTGGTGAAGAACTGTTCCATGTGGATCGCCTCGCCGCCCGCGCCCACGCCCAGCAGGATGCCGGTGCCGTCGTCCTTGTCGCCGATCGGATCATTGAGCTTGAAGGTGTCGGGGCAATGCTTGCGGCGCATCGCCTCGTTGAAGACGAAGCCGCCGGTCGCCAGCACCACGCCCTTGGCGGCGCGCACGAAGCGGGGCTGGTTGTCGATCCGCACCACCACGCCGCAGATGCGCCCCGCGTCCTCGATCAGGGCGAGCGCGCGTGCGTCGGCCACGACCTCCACCCCCTTGGACCGGGCGCTGGCTTCCAGCACGTCGACCAGTGGGCGCCCGCCGCCCCAGCCCATGTGCTGGATCGTATGGCCGCGCGGAGCGGGCTTGGCGATGTCGCAGAACGGCGCGGCAGCCTCGCTGCCCGACCAGATCAGGGTGGAATCGTCGGTCGGCTCGATGTGCTTGCCGGGCAGGTAATTGCCGCGATAGGGCACGCCCTGCGCCTTGAGCCAGTCGTAATGGGCCAGCGCCTCGTGCCCGTAGCGCTCGCACTTGGCTTCGTTGACGCAAGGGCCGCCGGCGGCCTTGAGATAGGCGATGAAGTCCTCGGTCGAATCCGCAAAGCCCGCCGCGCGCTGGGCATCGGTGCCGCCGCCCCCGCCGATGTAGATTTCGCCGCCCGACAGGCCCGAGGCCCCGCCGCTGCCCGAATTGCGCTCGAACAGCATCACCTTTGCCCCCGCATCCGCGGCTGCGATCGCGGCGCAGGCCCCGGCCGCGCCGAAGCCGATCACGGCCACATCTGTCTCGAAGTCCCAGCGTTCGACCGCATCGGCCGGAAAGGGGCGGTGGAGCGAGATCTCAGCCATTCGCGCCCTGTGCCTTTAGCATGTCGAGCGCGACGTCGACGATCATGTCTTCCTGCCCGCCCACCATCTTGCGCCGCCCGAGTTCGACGAGGATCGCGCGGGTGTCGAGCCCGTAATTCGCCGCCGCCTTTTCGGCATGGCGCAGGAACGAGGAGTAGACCCCGGCATAGCCGAGGCTCAAGGTCTCGCGGTCGACCCGCACGGGACGATCCTGCAACGGGCGCACCAGATCCTCGGCGGCGTCCATCAGCGCCATCACGTCGCAGCCGTGGTTCCAGCCCTTGCGGTCGGCGGCGGCGATGAAGACTTCGAGCGGCGCATTGCCCGCGCCTGCGCCCATGCCTGCAAGGCTCGCATCGATCCGCACCGCGCCATACTGCGCCGCGACGATCGAATTGGCCACGCCGAGGCCGAGATTGTGGTGCGCGTGCATCCCGCGCTGGGTTTCGGGCCTGAGCACGCGGTCATAGGCCTCAAGCCTTTCGCGCACCCCGTCCATGTCGAGCGCCCCGCCGCTGTCGGTGACATAGACGCATTGCGCGCCGTAGCTTTCCATCAGCGCGGCCTGGCCCGCGAGCGCCTCGGCATCGATCATGTGGCTCATCATCAGGAAGCCTGCCACATCCATCCCGAGATCGCGGGCGATGCCGATATGCTGCTTCGACACGTCGGCCTCGGTACAGTGGGTCGCCACGCGGACCGAGCGCACGCCGATGTCATAGGCGCGGCGCAGTTCCTCGACCGTGCCGACCCCGGGCAGGATCAGCGTGGTCAGCACCGAGCGGGTCAGCACTTCGGCCACGGCTTCGAGCCATTCCCAGTCGGTATGCGCGCCGAAGCCGTAGTTGAAGCTCATGCCGGAAAGGCCGTCGCCATGCGCGACCTCGATCGCGTCCACCCCGGCGGCATCGAGCGCGGCGGCGATTTGGCGCACATGATCGACACCATACATGTGACGGATGGCGTGCATCCCGTCGCGCAGGGTCACGTCCTGGATGTAGAGCTTGTCGCCCTTTTCGACGTTGAACTGCACGTTCATGCCGCGATACCCCCGTGGACTCTGGCCGCGATCAGCTCGCCGGTGGCCTTGGCTGCCGCCGTCATGATGTCGAGATTGCCCGAATAGCTCGGCAGGTAATCGCCCGCGCCTTCGACTTCGAGCAGGATCATGGTCTTGATGCCAGTGAACTCGCCCATGCCGGGGATCTTCAGCGGATTGTTGTCGCCATAGCGCTCGAACTGCACCTGCTGCTTCAATCGGTAGCCCGGGACATAGGCCTGCACCTTGGCAACCATCGCTTCGACCGAGGCGCGGATCGCGTCCTCGTCGGCCCCTTCGGACAGGGTGAAGACGGTGTCACGCATGATCATCGGCGGTTCGGCGGGATTGAGAATGATGATCGCCTTGCCGCGCGTCGCGCCGCCGACCGCCTCGATCGCGCGGGCGGTGGTGCGGGTGAATTCGTCGATATTGGCGCGTGTGCCCGGCCCCGCCGAGCGCGAGGAGACCGAGGCGACGATCTCGGCATAGTGGACCTTGGCGACTTGGCTGACTGCGGCGACCATCGGGATCGTCGCCTGCCCGCCGCAGGTCACCATGTTGACGTTGGGCGCGTCGAGATGCGCTTCCATGTTGACCGGCGGCACGGTGAAGGGGCCGATCGCGGCCGGGGTCAGATCGACCACCCGGATGCCGTCGGCGCGCAGTGCCGCGTCATGCAGCTTGTGGGCATAGGCGCTGGTCGCGTCGAAGGCGATGCGGATGTCCTTGTAGCAAGCAAGCGCCTTCAGCCCCTCGATCCCCTCATGCGTCGTGGCGATGCCATGCGCGCGGGCTATGGCGAGGCCCTCGCTGTTGGGATCGATCCCGACCACCGCGGCCAGCTCCATGTTCTGCGGATATTTGATCATCTTCATCATCAGATCGGTGCCGATATTGCCCGAACCGATGATCGCGGCCTTCACTCGTCCCATGTCATTCCCTCAAACGAAGCGGGCGGTGCAGCCGCCCACTCCATGCAGTTCCATTGCGAAAACGTCGCCCGCCACAGCCGGTTCGAGCGGGACGAGCGAGCCGGAGAGGATCACGTCCCCGGCATCCAGCGTCACGCCGTAAGCGCCCAGCGTGTTGGCGAGCCACGCCACCGCCTGCGCCGGATCGCCCTGCACCGCCGCGCCGTAGCCTTCGGACAGGGGTGTGCCGTTCTTGGTGACGGTGACATGCAGCCCCGGCAGATCATGGCTACGCGGATCGGCGCGGGCCTCGCCCAGCACGAACACCCCGCAGGAGGCATTGTCGGCGACGGTGTCGACGATCCCGATCTTCCAGTCGGTGATGCGGCTGTCGACGATCTCGAAACAGGGCGCGATCGCGGCGGTGGCGGCGATCACCTGTTCGGGCGTGACCCCGGGGCCGCGCAGCGGTTCGGCCAGGATGAAGGCGATCTCCGCCTCGGCGCGCGGCTGGATCAGTCGGTGCGCGGCGATGTCGATATCGCCTTCGACGAACATGGCATCGGTGAGGAAGCCGAAATCGGGCTGGTGCACGCCGAGCATGTCCTGCACCGCCTTGCTGGTGACGCCGATCTTCTTGCCGATCACCTTCTCGCCGTCCGCCCTGCGGCGGGCGAGGAAATCGAGGCTGATGGCATAGGCATCGTCAATCGCCAGCGCCGGATCGCGGGCGATCAGCGGGGGCAGGGTGCGGCCGTCGCGCAGCGCCTGATAGAGCTGGCTGCCGTGCAGCGCGGCAATCTCGTTGCGGGTCACAGGTAGCTCCCGTCCTGATATATCAGCGGTGCCACCATATCGCTCACCCGCGCGCGGATCACGCGGGCGATGACGATGGAGTGGGTGCCGTAGGCGAGCATCGCGTCGATCACGCATTCGAGATTGGCCTGTGCATCAGCGAGGGTGGGCAGGCCGTTGGCCCCCTCCTGCCAGTCGCCGACCTTGAAGCGCTCCTTGCGCGGGGTGCCGCCGCCGAAAGCCATCGACACCTCGCGGTGGTGGCGGGCAAGCAGATTGACCGAGAGCGGCGCGGTAGGGACGAGCGATGCGTGGAGGCTGGTCATGCGGTTGACGCAGACCAGCACCGCGGGCGGATCGACGGTGAGCGAGGTGATCGAGGTCGCCGCCATGCCGACCGGGCCTTCGTCGCCCTTGGCAACCACGATCGAGACCGAAGCGGCCAGCCGCCGCATCGCCGCCTTGAAGGTGTCGGGCAGATCCTCGGGGATCAGCGGATAGCCCTCGGTCACGCGGCACCTTGCAGGAAGGCGATAGCGTGGGCGTTGAATTCGGCGGCGCGCTCGACCTGCACCCAGTGGCCGACGTGATTGAAGGTCATGGTGCGCACATCGCAGCCCGCATCAAGGAAATGGCGCGCGCCGCTTTCCGGGCAGAAATCGTCCTGCAGGCCCCACATCACCAGCATCGGCTGCGCCAGCTGGCCAAGCCGCGGGGCGAGGTTGGGCGTGCGCATCCGCACCAGCACATCCTTGGGCTGGGTGCGGGCGACGGCGAAGCGTTCCTGCACCAGCACATCGGGAATGCGGTCGGCGAAATCGGGATGGACGAGATTGCGCACCAGCCGGCGCTGCTCGTCGAGGTTGAAGTCCGGCCCGCCGAAGTTCGACACCATGCGGGCGATCCCGGGCATCTTGAAGTATTCCGGCTGGTCCTCGATGCACCCCGGCGCCATCAGCACGAACCGCTCCGCAAAGCCGGGGTGATCGAGCGCGATCTGCAAGGCGATCCCGCCGCCCAGCGAATTGCCGACAAGGCTCGCCTGCGTCACGCCGTGCTGGCCAAGCGCATCGAACACGGTGTCGGCGAAGAGTTGCAGGGTGTAGTCGATCCCCTCCGGCTTGGACGAGGCGCCATAGCCGATCAGATCGGGCAGGATCACCCGGTAACCGGCATCGACGAATGCCGGCCAGTTGTCCCGGAAGTTCGATGCGCCCGACGCGCCCGGCCCGCTGCCGTGCAGGAACACGACGACCGGGCCGGTGCCGGCCTCCTTCAGATGGATGTCATATCCGCCCGCGACCCGGTAGGTCGCCTCGCTCAGCCCTCCCATCGCGAGGCTCCTTACAGGAACGGGTTGAGCGGAGCCTCGCCCAGCATCGTGCCGATCGCGTCCCCCGTGCGGTTGGCCGGATCATTGGCGACGTGCGCGCGGCCCGCGTGGAGATCGAGCCACGGCTGGATGATCTCGCTGGTCATGTAGATCGCGCGTCCGCCGAGCAGTTGGACGATGTCGTCCACCAGGCTCGCCAGCCGCCGCACCACCGTGGCCGACTGGTAGGTGTAGAAGGCGCGCTTCTCCATCGGGATGTCCTCGCCCCGTTCGGCATAGTCCATCAAATCCTCGAAGGTCAGGCGCAGGGTGGTTTCCATCTCCCGCTTCTCGGCAATCGCCCGGGCGATCGCGGCGTGCAGGATCGGGTCCTGCTTCGAGGCCTTGCCGGTATTGGTCGAGACACGGTCCTGCATGATCGCCATGGCGGCGTTGATCGCGGCCTGCGCGCCGCCGAAGGCGGCGGTCGAGACCGAACGGGTGAAGACTTGCGCCCAGGGCAGGCGGTAGAGCGGGCCGGTGTTTACCTCCTGTCCGGGGTTCTGGCACAGGAACCCGTCGATCGAACGGTGGGTGCGGTAGTCCGGCACAAACACGTCATCGACAATGATGTCGTGGCTGCCGGTGCCTTGCAGGCCGAAGGTGTGCCACGCGTTCTCGTCGATTGCGTAATCGCTGCGCGGCAGCAGGAAGGTGCGCATTTCCGCAGGCGTGCCGTCGTCCTTGGGCGGGCAGAAGGCGCCGAGCAGGATCCAGCCCGAATGGACCGAACCGGTCGAGAAGCCCCAGTGGCCCGACAGGCGGAAACCGCCTTCGACATGGGTCACCTTGCCGACCGGCTGATAGGTCGAACAGACCAGCATGTCGGGATCATCGCCCCACACTTCCTGCTGCGCCTGTTCGTGGAACAGGGCCATTTCGTAGGGGTGGCACCCCAGCACGCCATACATCCAGCCGGTCGACATGCAGCCCTCGGCGAGCACCTTCTGCACTTCGAAGAAGGCATTGGGGTGCATTTCGTAGCCCCCGAAATTGGCGGGCTGGAGGATGCGGAAGAAGCCCGCTTCCTTCATTTCGGCGATGGTTTCGGCCGGCACGTTGCGCGCCGCGGTGCATTGCTTGGCCCGCGCCTTGAGTACGGGCACCATCGCGCGGGCGCGTTCGAGCAACTCCTCGGCGCTCGGCACCACTCCTTCGATATCCATCCGCTTCACAGCAACGCCCATCGACCGGCTCCTCTCTTGCGGAGCTGGCGGACTTTGCCGACTCAGCTCTCAACGTTGGTCTCGTAAAATTTTTTATCGTTTGATACGCAAATCGTCAATTGAAAAGCCGTTTGGCTTCCGATAATGCGGTTTTAACAGCAGTCGCGTGCCGCGATTCAGAAAAATGGGCAGGGAAGGGAGTGGCCGAATTGGCCGAGACGCCGACAATTCATCTTGCAGGGCAGGTCGCGCTGGTGACCGGCGGGACCAAGGGCCTGGGCCGCGCGGTCGCGCTGGCGCTGGCCGGGGCCGGTGCGCGGGTGTTCGTCTGCGCCCGCAATGCCCCTGCGGAAGCGACGGACGGCATCACCTTCCGCGCGGTCGACGTGCGCGATCCCGACGCCGCGCGCGCGCTGGTTGACGGCATCGTGGCCGAGGCCGGCCGGATCGACATTCTGGTGAACAATGCCGGCGGCTCGCCCGCTGTCCCCGCCGCCGAGGCCAGTCCGCGCTTTTCCGAGGCGATCGTCCGGCTCAATCTGATGGCGCCCCTCTATCTGGCGCAGGCTGCCTATCCGCACATGGCGCGTCAGGGTGGCGGCAGCATCGTCAACATCGCCAGCGTCTCGGCAATCCGCCCCTCGCCCGGCACCGCTGCCTATGGGGCGGCCAAGGCGGGGCTGCTCAATCTCACCCAGAGCCTCGCGCAGGAATGGGGGCCGCAGGGCATCCGCGTCAACGCGATCATTGCCGGGCTGATGGCCACCGAAACCGCCGAGGCGACTTATGGCGATGCCGAAGCGCAGGCCGCGGTCGGCCGCTCGATGCCGCTCCAGCGCATGGGTTCGGGCGAGGATATCGCCGGCGCGGTGCTGTGGCTGTGCTCTTCGCTCGCTGCCTGGGTGAGCGGGGCAAGGATCAACGTCGATGGTGGGGGAGAACGTCCGTATTTCCTCGACCTCGTGAAGGGGGAGTAGGGGCCATGGGCGTCAAGGCGCTTGGCTATGTGATTGTCGAAACGGCCCAGCCCGAGCGGTGGGACAGGTTTCTGACCGAGCTTGCAGGCGTGATGCGCGCGCCCGACGCGGCGGATGGCGCGATGCAGTTCCGTATCGACGAACGGGTGTTCCGGTTCCGGATCGAGCGCTCGGACCGCGAATGGTTCAAGGCGGCCGGCTACGAGGTGGCCGATGCTGCCGAGCTGGAGGCTCTCGCCGCGCGCATTGCCGCGGCTGGCCGTCCGGTCGAACGCTTCACCCCTGAGGCGGCGGCCCTGCGCGGGGTCGAGGCCGGTTTTGCCACCAGCGATCCGGCGGGCAATGGCCTTGAATTCTATTGCGGCGATGCCCGCACGGACGAGCCGTTTGTCTCCCCGCTGGGCATTTCCCATTTCGTCACCGGCGCAATGGGCATGGGTCACGCGGTCTTTTCCGCCCCCGATTTCCCCGCGACGCTGGCCTTCCACCGCGACGTGATCGGCTTCCGCGAGACCGACATGCCGGCCTTCCACCTGATGGGGCCGGACGCGCCGGCGATGCACTTCGCCTTCCTGCATGCCGACAACGGTCGCCACCACTCGATCGCTTTCGGCGAAGGGCCGGTGCCGCCCTCGGGCGCGGTCCACGTGATGCTGCAATATCCGAGCCTCGTGGAGGTCGGCAAAGCCTACGACCGGATGAAGGCGATGGGCTATCCCGAAAGCGCCAGCCTCGGCCAGCACATCAACGACGAGACCGTGGGCTTCTACGTCCAGACCCCGGGCGGTTTCGATCTGGAAATCGGCTGCGACAGTCTGGTGATCGATCCGGCCAGCTGGGAGGTGACGCGACACATCGGCATCAGCATCTGGGGCCACGAATGGGCCTGGCAGAAGGCGATGAAGGACGCCGCCAAGGCGGAGGCCGCCGAATGAGCACGCTCGACAAGCGCATGAGCGCCGCCGACATCCTCGGCCGGCTGAAAAACGGCATGACGCTCGGCATCGGCGGCTGGGGTCCGCGGCGCAAGCCGATGGCGCTGGTGCGCGAGATTCTGCGCTCCGATCTCAAGGACCTTACCATCGTCTCCTATGGCGGCCCCGATGTCGGGATGCTGTGCGCGGCGGGCAAGGTGAAGAAGCTGGTCTTTGCCTTCGTCTCGCTCGATGCGATCCCGCTCGAGCCGTGGTTCCGGAAAAGCCGCGAGGCGGGTGCGATCGAGGTGCTCGAACTCGACGAGGGGATGTTCCAGTGGGGCCTCAAGGCCGCTGCCTTCCAGCTGCCCTTCCTGCCGACCCGCGTCGGGCTCGGCACCGATCTTGTTGAACTGGACGACCTCAAGACCGTGCAGTCGCCCTATGATGATGGCGAGGTGATGGTCGCCATGCCCGCGCTGAAACTCGATGCCGCGCTGATCCATGTCCAGCGCTGCGACCATCGCGGCAATGTGCAAGCCTTGGGGCCGGACACCTATTACGACGAATGGTTCGCCAAGGCGGCCGCTCAGTGCTTCGTCTCGGCCGAGGAACTCGTCCCCGCGATGGAGGACGCCTATCCGCAGGACGCCCGCGCCAACCTGTTCGAACGCTGCTTCGTCACCGGTGTGACCGAGGCGAGGGGCGGGGCGCATCCGACCTCGCTGCCGCCCGATTACGGCTGGGACATGGGCTGGTTCAAGAAATACGCCGCCGCCGCGAAGGAGCCCGGCGACTGGGCTGCGGTGGCGGCACAATTCGTATGTGCGAGCGAGGCGGAATATCTCGCTTCGGTCGGCGGCATGGAGGCGGTCGGGGCGCTCCCCCTGCCGGTGTTCTGATGGCGAGCCTTGCGGAACTGTGCATCGCGGCGGTGGCGGAGGCTTTCCGCACTGACCGCGAACTGGTCGGCACCGGCATCGGCCCGATCCCGCGGCTCGGCGTGGGGCTGGCCAAGCTCACCCATTCGCCCGGCCTGATGATGACCGACGGCGAGGCGTTTCTGGTCGAACAGCCGGTGCCGATCGGCCCGCGCGCCTATGAGGATCGCAAGCCGGCGGGCTACCTGCCCTTCAGCCGTTTCTTCGACAGCGCGGTCTGGAGCGGGCGGCGGCACGCGATGGTCACGCCGACGCAGGTCGACCGTTTCGGCCAGACTAACCTTTCGGCCTTGGGCGGCACCCATGCTCAGCCCAAGACCCAGATGCTCGGCGCGCGCGGCTTTCCGGGCAACGGCATCTACCACGCCAATTCGATGTTCATCCCGGCCCACGGGCCCCGGGTGTTCGTGGCGGGCGAGGTCGATCGCGTCTCCTCGCCCGGCTACAACCCGGCGCGCCGGATCGCGGGCGGGAATTATTCCGCCATCGATCTGAAGCGCATCGTCACCAACCTGTGCGTGATGGATTTTGGCGGGCCGGACCACGCGATCCGGGTCGTCTCGCTGCATCCCGGCGTGACCTTCGCCGAGGTTCAGGCGGCGACCGGCTTCCCGCTGATCGACGCGGTGGCGGGCGAGACTCCGCTGCCCACCGGCGAACAGCTCGCCATCATCGAACGGCTCGATCCGCACGGCATCCGCCACAGCGTGCTGGCCGACAATCCGCCTGCTGCAAGGAGCGCATCATGAGCGACGCCATCGTTCCCAAGGTCGACCAGCCGCCGGTCTACGAAACCGACGAGCCGGTGCTCTACCACGCCGCCGAGGGCATTGCGCGGATCACGCTCAACCGCCCGCAGTTCCATAACGTCCAGAACAGCCAGATGACCTATGCCCTCGACGACGCGTTCAAGCGCGCGGTCGACGATGACGAGGTGAAGGTCATCATCCTCAAGTCCGATGCCAAGCACTTCACCGCCGGGCACGACATCGGCAGCCCGGGCCGCGATTTCCATTCGAGCTTCGAGCGCCGGCTGATGTGGTACGATCACGCCAACAAGGGCGGCGCGGAAAAGGCCTATATCCGCGAACAGGAAGTCTATCTCGGCATGTGCAAGCGCTGGCGGGCGCTCCCCAAGCCGACCATCGCGCAGGTCCACGGCGCCTGCATCGCGGGCGGGCTGATGCTGGCCTGGGTGTGCGATCTGATCATCGCCAGCGACGATGCCTTCTTCCAGGACCCGGTCTTGCAGATGGGCTTTCCCGGGGTCGAATATTTCGCCCACGCGCATGAACTCAATCCGCGCATCGCCAAGGAATTTCTGTTCCTCGGCGAGCGCATGAGCGCCGAGCGGGCCTATCAGATGGGCATGGTCAACCGTGTCGTGCCGCGCAGCGAGCTGGAGGCCGAGGTCGCCCGCGTCGCCGCGCGCATCGCCGAACAGCCGCGCCTCGCGCTGCAGCTTGCCAAGCAGGCGGTCAACCACATGGAGACGCTGGCGGGCAAGGAAGCCGGGATCGACGCGAGCTTCGGCTACCATCACTTTGCCCACGCCAACAACCAGCTCGTCTCGGGCGACTATATCGCCGGCTTCAGCGGCAAGTCGATGGCCGAGAAGAACAAGGAACGCGAGGCGAAGCAGGGCTGACTATGGCTGACCCGCTCGCCACCCCGCTGACCGCGCTGCTCGGCAGCCGCCTGCCGGTGATCCAGACCGCGATGGGCTGGATCGCGACGCCGCAGCTGGTGGCGGCGAGCAGCAATGCCGGGGCCTTCGGGTTCCTCGCGGGCGCGGTGATGCAGCCGGCCGAGCTGGCGGCCGCGATTGCCGAGACGAGCCGCCTCACCCCGCACCGCTTCGGGGTCAATTTCCATAGCTTCCAGCCCGGCGCGCGCGAGATCGTCGAAGTGATCATCGCCAATGCCGAAAGGGTGCGCGCGGTCAGCTTCGGGCGCGGGCCGGATGCCGACATGATTGCCCGCTTCCGCGAGGCGGGAATTGTCTGCATACCCACGGTCGGTGCGCTCAAGCACGCGCAGAAGATGGTGAGCCTCGGGTGCGAGGCGATCACTGTGCAGGGCGGCGAGGGCGGCGGCCATACCGGATCGGTCGCCACCACGGTGCTGCTGCCGCAGGTGCTTGATGCCGTGAACGTGCCGGTCGCGGCGGCGGGCGGTTTTGCCGACGGGCGCGGGCTGGCGGCGGCGCTGGCCTGGGGGGCAAGCGGGATCGCGATGGGCAGCCGCTTCATGATGACCAGCGACAGCCCGGTGCCCGATGCGGTCAAGGCAGCCTATGCCCGCGCAGGCACGCAGGACATCCTCGTCACAAGCAAGATCGACGGCATCCCGCAGCGCATGATCCGCAACCCGATGCTCGAGAGGATCGAGGCCGGCGGCGCGATGGCGCGCTGGCGGCGCGGGCTGCTGGCCGCTTTCGCCATGAAGCGGGCGACGGGCGCCAGCTGGGGCGAACTGCTCGCCGCCGCGCGCGGGATGACCAGCCACGGTGAGATGTCGCTGCCCGAAGCCATGCTCGCCGCCGCCGCGCCGACGCTGCTGCAGAAGGCGGTGGTCGAGGGCGATGCGGTGGGCGGGCTGATGGCATCGGGGCAGGTCGCAGGCCGGCTCGATGATCTGCCGTCCTGCGCCGACCTGCTCGCCAGAATCGAAACCGAAGCGCGCGCGCGGATTGCCGCGCTCGTCCCCCAGACACCCTCGATGAAGGGAGCGGCCTGATGCCGATCACCACCACCATCAAGGACCGCATCGCCGAGATCGTGTTCGACGTGCCGCCGGTCAACGCTTTCGACAGCGCGACGTGGAACGCGATCCCTGAGATGATCACCGCCGCCGCGCGCAATCCCGAGGTCAACTGCGTCCTCATCCGCGCCGCCGCGGAATCGCGCGGCTTCTGCGGCGGGGTCGACATCAAGGAGATGCAGGCCCACCCGGAACGCATCACCCTGCTCAATCGCGGAAACTATCTCACCTTCAAGGCGATCCGCGAGGCCGAGGTGCCGGTGGTCTCCGCGGTGCACAAATTCGTGATCGGTGGCGGGATCGGGATCTGCGGCGCATCGGACACGATCATCGCGGCTGACGATGCCTTCTTCAGCCTGCCCGAAGTCGATCGCGGGGCGATGGGCGGGGCCAGCCACCTCTCGCGCATGCTGCCGCTGCACAAGGTGCGCGCGGCCTTCTTCACCGGCGGCAATATCCCGGCCGAGGAAGCCTATCGTCTCGGTGCGGTCGAGAAGGTGGTGCCGCGCGCCGATCTGGAAGCCGAGGCCCGCGCCTTCTGCGCGGTGATCGCCGCAAAGAGCCGCAAGGCGCTGGTAATCGCCAAGGAGGCCCTCAACGGCCTCGAACCGCGCGATGTCGATCGCGGCTATCGCTGGGAACAGGGCTTCACGCTCGAAATGTACATGCACGAAGACAGCCAGAAGGCCCGCGATGCCTTTGTCGAAACCGGCAAGGCGGCGGAATTCTGACCATGCAACTGGCTTACACCGAACAGCAGCAGGCGTTTCGCGCCGAGGTGCGCGAATGGCTTGCTGCGCATGTGCCGTCCAAGCCGCTGCTCACGCTTGAGTGCGAGGAGGGCTATCACCAGCACGTCGCGTGGGAGCGCCAGCTGTCCAGCGGCAACTGGGGCATGGTGACCTGGCCGGAAAGCTATGGCGGGCGCGGGCTCGACCTGATCGAATGGCTGATCTTCGAGGAGGAATACTGGGGCGCAGGGGCACCCTTGCGCGTCAACCAGAACGGCATCTTCCTGCTCGGCCCGACGATCATGGAGTATGGCACGCCCGAACAGAAGGCTCGCTTCCTGACGCCTATGGCCGCGGGCGAAGTGATCTGGGCACAGGCCTGGTCGGAGCCCGGCGCGGGCAGCGACATGGCGGCGATCAAGACCACCGCCTATCGTGACGGCGATCACTACGTCATCAACGGGCAGAAGACCTGGTCGAGCCGCGCGAGCTTTGCCGACTGGGGCTTCGGCCTGTTCCGCACCGAGGAAGGCAGCCAGCGCCACAAGGGCCTGTCCTTCATCCTGTTCGATCTCGACACCCCCGGCATCACCCGCCGCCCGATCCGCCAGCTGCACGGCCATCCCGGCTTTGCCGAACTGTTTTTCGACGATGTGCGCGTGCCGGTCGAAAACCGGCTGGCGGGCGAGGGCGAGGGTTGGAACGTCGCCATGGCGACTGCCGGGTTCGAGCGCGGGCTGATGCTGCGCTCGCCCGGGCGGTTTCAGGCAGCGGCGCGAAGGCTGGTGGAACTGTTCCGCCAGCACGAGGCCGCCGCCGCTCCCTCCGCGCGCGAGGCCGTGACCCGCGCGTGGATGGACACGCAGGCCTATGCCTACAACACCTATGCCGTCGCCGCGAAGATCATGGCGGGCGGCAAGATCGGCGCCGAGGCGAGCCTCAACAAGATCTTCTGGTCCGAACTCGACCGCGGGATGCACCGCACCGCAATGCAGTTGCTCGGCGCGGCGGCGGAGCTGCGGCATCTGGACGACGGCACGATCAATGACTGGCTGGAGGGCTACATGTTCTCGCTCTCCGGCCCGATCTACGCCGGATCGAACGAGATCCAGCGCAACATCACCGCCGAGCGCCTGCTCGGCCTGCCGCGGGTGGGAGCGGGCTGATGGACATGCTCATCTCATCTGAAAGGCTCGAACTGGCCGAGGCCGTGCGCGACTATCTCGCCGGAACCCACGGGACCGAAGTGCTGCGCCGGCTCGATGCCGGGCCGAACCGCGATCCGGCGATCTGGCAGGGGCTGGTGGAGATGGGTCTCACCGGCCTGCTGGTGCCCGAGGCGCATGGCGGGCTCGGCATGGGCCTCGTCGATGCAGCCTTGATCGCGCGCGAATGCGGGCGCGTGTGCCTTGCCGAGCCGCTGGTGGAAAGCGCCTTTGTCGCCACCCCGTGGTTGATTGCGCAGGGGCAGACGGACGATCTCGCGGCGATTGTCGCCGGCACGCACCGCCCCGTCGCCGCCCATGCGATCAACGGCTGGGTGGCCGATGGCGAGGGCGAACCGCTCGCCAGCATCGATCCGCTGCGCCGCCTTGCCGTGCCGGCCGAAGCACCGGGCGATGATCCATTGCTGCTCGATCTCGGGGCATTGATGAGCGCCGCGCAGCTGGTCGGGCTGGCCGAGGCGATGCTCGATCAGGCGGTCGAATACGCCAAGATCCGCACCCAGTTCGGCCAGCCGGTCGGCGCGTTCCAGGCGATCAAGCACAAGCTGGCCGACGTCGCGGTCGCGCTCGAATTTGTCCGCCCCGTGCTGTGGCGCGCGGCGCAGGCGCTCGACGATGGGGCGGCCAGCGCCGCGCTTCATGTCAGCCACGCGAAGGTGGTCGCGACCGATGCCGCCTACCTCGCCGCCGAAAGCGCGATCCAGGTGCATGGGGCGATGGGCTACACCTACGAGGTCGATCTGCACTTCTGGATGAAGCGCGCCTGGGCGCTGGGCGGCGCATGGGGATCGCGCGCCTTCCACCTCGCCCGCATCGACGCTGCCGTGATCGGGGCTGCGCACCCAATCGGACCGGAGAACACCTTTGCCTGAAGCTTTCATCATCGACGCCGTGCGCAGCCCGATGGGCCGCAAGAAGGGCTCGCTCGCCGCGCTCCACCCGGCCGATCTCGCCGCGCACCCCTTGCGCGCCCTGTTCGCGCGCAACAGCATCGATCCCGGCGCGGTCGATGATTGCGTGTGGGGGTGCTGCGACACCATCGGGCCGCAGGCGGGCGATATCGGCCGCACAGCGTGGCTGGTCGCGGGCCTGCCGCAGCACGTGCCCGGCACCACGGTCGACCGGCAGTGCGGATCGAGCCAGCAGGCGGTCCACTTCGCCGCGCAAGGCGTGATGAGCGGGACGCAGGATCTGGTTGTCGCAGGCGGCAGTCAGGCGATGAACGCCATTCCCATTTCCGCCGCGATGTATGCGGGGCAGCCTTACGGGTTCGACAACCCCTTCAACACCTCGCCCGGCTGGGTGGCGCGCTATGGCGATGGTCTCTTGAACCAGATCGCCTCGGCGCAGATGATCGCCGACAAGTGGGGTATCAGCCGCGAGGACATGGAAGCCTTCGCGGTCGCCTCGCACGCCCGCGCCCATGCCGCCACGCAGAGCGGCGCCTTCAAGCGCGAGATCGCGGCCCTTGAAGGACTGGAGCAGGACGAGACGATCCGCCCCGGCACCACCCCCGAAGGCCTGGCTGCGCTCAATCCGGTGGGAGGCGAGGGCACCATCACTGCCGGGGTCGCCAGCCAGAACTGCGACGGTTCGGCCGCGCTGCTGATCGCCAGCGAGCGGGCGGTGAAGGATCACGGCCTGACGCCGCGCGCGCGCATCCATCACCTTTCGGTGCGCGCAGATGATCCGGTGTGGATGCTCACCGCGCCGATCCCTGCGACCATCCACGCGCTCGCCAAGGCAGGGATGCGCGTCGAGGATATCGACCTGTTCGAATGCAACGAGGCTTTCGCTTCGGTGCCGCTGGCATGGATGAAGGAGCTCGGCATCCCGCATGACAAGGTCAATGTCCGCGGCGGGGCGATCGCGCTCGGCCACCCGCTCGGCGGCACCGGTGCGCGGCTGATGACGACGCTGCTCCACGCGCTGGAGGACACCGGCGGGCGCTACGGCCTCCAGACCATGTGCGAAGGCGGCGGGCAGGCCAATGTCACGATCATCGAGAGGCTGTGATGCGCGATCACCCCGCGATTGCCATTCCCAATCTGCTCGCGACCTACGCCATGCGCTTCGACGATGGCGACTTCGAGGGCGCGGCGGCACTGTTCGACCGGGGCAGCGTGATCGCGGGCGGGCAGCGCATCACCGGGCGCGACGGCATCCTCGCGATGTGGCGGCAATGGGTGCAGACCTATGACGGCAGGCCGCTCACCCGCCACCTCGTCACCAATCCGATCATTGATCTCGCCGAGGACGGGGCGAGCGCTACCTGCCAGTCGCAATGGACGGTGATCCAGGCCGCGCCCGGCTTCCCGCTCCAGATCGTCGCCAGCGGGCGCTACCGCGACAGCTTCGCCCGCGATGCCGCCGGCTGGCACTTCACTGCCCGTGAATATGTCCAGACCGATCTCGTCGGCGACAGTTCCGCCCACACCCTCCAATCGCTGAACTAGAGGCAGCACACCCATGGGAATCTGCGACAATCGCACAGTCATCATCACCGGCGCCGCGCGCGGGCTGGGACGGGCCTATGCCCTCGCCTTCGCGGCGGAAGGCGCCAATGTCGTGGTCAACGACATCGGCACCTCATTGGGCGGCGAAGGGCGCGACACCAGCGCCGCCGATGGCGTGGTGGCGGAAATCATTGCTGCGGGCGGCAAGGCGATCGCCAATTACGACGACGTGACCGACTGGGACGCGGCCGGACGCATCGTGCAGGCCGCCATCGACGCCTTCGGGGACCTCCACGTGGTGGTCAACAATGCCGGGATCGTGCGCGACCGCATGTTCGTCTCGGCCACGATCGAGGAATGGGACGCGACCATGCACGTCCACCTGCGCGGCCATTTCTGTGTCTCGCGCCATGCCGTGAACTACTGGCGCGCCAAGCAGAAGGACGGTCGCGATCCCGATGCGCGGATCATCAACACCACCAGCGGCGCGGGGCTGCAGGGCTCGATCGCGCAGGCCGCCTATTCGACCGCCAAGGGCGGCATTGCCTCGCTGACGCTGGTGCAGGCTGCCGAGCTGGGGCGCTACGGGATTACTGCCAATGCGCTGGCCCCTTCGGCCCGCACCCGCATGACCGAACAGGCCTTTGCCGACAAGATGGCGACCCAGGGCGACGCGTTCGACGTGATGGACCCGGCCAATATCGCGCCCACCGTGGTGTGGCTCGGCAGTGCGGAGAGCCGCGAGGTGACCGGCTGCGTGTTCGAATTGGAAGGCGGGAAAATCATGATCGAGGACGGTTGGCGCGAAGGCCCGTGCATCGACAAGGGCGCGCGCTGGCAGCCGGCGGAAGTGGGCGATGCGGTCGAGCGGTTGCTCGCCGAACGGACGGCGCCGCGCAAGGTGTGGGGAAGCTGAGATGGATTTCGTGTTCACCGACGAACAGCGCATGATTGCCGAGACGGCGCAGGCGTTCTTCACCGAGAATGCCACCAGCGAACGCACCCGCGCGGCGATGGCGGCGGACGGGATCGACCACGGCTTGTGGCAGGCCTTCTGTCAGGATTTGGCCCTATCCGGCATCGGCATTCCCGAGGCTGCGGGCGGGGCGGGCCTTGGCCTTGTCGAGCTGGCGATCATTGCCGAGGCGGCCGGCGCGCAGGTCGCGGCCCTGCCGATGCTGGGCTCGCTCGCGCTGGCGGCGCAGGCGATTGCCACAGGCGGGAGCGAGGCGCAGCGCGCTGCGTGGCTCCCCGCGCTGCTTTCGGGCGAGACCATCGCCGCTCACGTCGCTGCCGATGATCTGGTGGCCGATGGCGACCGTCTGACCGGCACCTCGGCCTTCGTAGCGCATGGCAGCGCCGCGCAGCTCCTGCTGGTAAGCGGCGCGGGGGGCAGCTGGCTGGTGCGCGCGGATACGCCGGGGGTCACCGTCACCGCGCAGACCACGATGGACCAGACCCGCCCCTATGCCCGCGTCAGCCTTGCCGGAGCCCTAGGCGAGCCGCTGGCCGATCCGCAGGCCGGCGCCAAGGCTGCGAGCGAGGCCGGCATGGTGGTGCTCGCCGCCGAGGGCCTCGGCCTTGCGCAGGCCGCGCTCGACCGCACCGTCGCCTATGCCCGCGACCGGGTGCAGTTCGGCCGCGCGATCGGTTCGTTCCAGGCCTACAAGCACCGGCTTGCGGACATGATGGTCGAGATCGAGCAGGCCCGCTCGGCGGTCTACTGGGCCGCCTGCGCGGTCGAGGAAGGCTCGGAGGAAGCCGCGCTCGCGCTCCACGCGGCCAAGTGCTTTTGCGCCGACACCGCCTTCCGCTGCGCCGGGGACATGATCCAGCTGCACGGCGGCATCGGCTTCACCTGGGAACACGACGCCCACCTGTTCTTCAAGCGCGCCCGCGCGCTGCAGACGCTGATGGGCAAGGGAGACTGGCACCGCGAGAAGATCGCCGCGATGGTGCTCGGAGAGACGGCATGAAACTCGGATTTACCCCGGCGCAGGAGGAATTCCGCGCCGAATGCGCCGATTGGCTCAACGCGCAGATGGCGGGCGAATTCGCCGATATCAGGGGCATCACCACGCTCACCGAGAAGGCCGAGCGGCGCAAGGAATGGGAACAGCATCTCGGCGAACACGGCTGGAGCTGCATCGGCTGGCCCAAGGAATGGGGCGGGCGCGATGCGAGCCTCGCGGAACAGGTGATCTTCGCCGAGGAATATGCCCGCGCGGGCGTGCCGGGGCGGGTCAACCACATCGGCATCGAACTCGCCGGGCCGACGCTGCTGTCGCTCGGCACCGAGGAGCAGAAACGCCGCTTCCTGCCTGACATCGCGGCGGGCAAGACGATCTTCTGCCAGGGCTTTTCCGAGCCCAATGCCGGCAGCGACCTCGCCAGCGTGCGCACCAAGGCGCGGCTCGAAAACGGCGAGTGGGTGGTCGATGGCCAGAAGATCTGGACCAGCCTTGCCCATATCTCGGACTGGATCTTTGTCGTCACCCGATCGGAGGAAGGATCGAAGGGCCCCAAGGGCCTCACCTTCCTGATGATGGAACTGGACCAGCCGGGCATCGAAATCCGCCCGATCCGCCAGATCAACGGCGATGCCGAATTCAACGAGACTTTCTTCGACGGTGCGCGCTGCCCCGAAGACAGCCTGATCGGCGCGGTCGGCGATGGCTGGCGGGTGGCGATGACGCTGCTGAGCTTCGAGCGCGGGGTTTCGACCCTCGGCCAGCAGATGGCGTTCCGCAACGAGCTCGACGCGATCATTGCTGCGGCCAAGGCCAATGGTGCGGCAAGCGATCCGCTGATCCGCCAGCGCATCGCCAAGGCCGAGATCGGCCTACGCCTGATGCGCTACGGTGCACTCAGGATGCTCTCGAACACCGATCACGCGAGCGTCGATGGCGCCGCGCTGACCTACAAGATCCAGTGGGCCAGCTGGCGCCGCAGCTTGGGCGAACTGGCGATGGACGTGCTCGGGCAGGCGGGCGAGATCACCGATCACGACGGCTACGAATGGCCGATGCTGCCCAACCTGTTCCTCTATTCGCGCGCCGACACGATCTATGGCGGCACCAACCAGATCCAGCGCAACCTTATCGCCGAGCGCGGCCTCGGCCTGCCGCGCGAACCAAGGGGTGACGCATGAGCCTGACGCCCGCCTATCCGCCGCCGCGCGATCTTCTCAAGGGCAAGACCGTGGTGGTGACCGCCGCGGCGGGCACCGGCATCGGCTTTGCCGTCGCCAAGCGCGCTGCCGAGGAAGGCGCGCGGGTGCTGGTCTCGGACTTCCACGAGCGCCGGCTGGGCGAGGCGGCGGACCGGATCGCGGCCGAGGTCGGCTGCGAACGGCCCGCCACCGTGCTGTGCGATGTGACGCAGCAGGCCGACGTCGATGGCCTGCGCGATGCGGCGCTCGCGGCGCTCGGCCATATCGACGTGCTGATCAACAATGCCGGCCTTGGCGGCGAGGTGCCGGTCACCGAGATGACCGACGAGCAATGGCACCGCGTGCTCGATGTGACGCTCACCAGCGTGATGCGCATGACCCGCGCCTTCCTGCCCGCGATGCAGGCGCGCCAGACCGGGGCGATCGTCAACAACGCCTCGGTGCTGGGCTGGCGCGCGCAAAAGGGGCAGGCACATTATGCCGCGGCCAAGGCCGGCGTGATGGCCTTCACCCGCTGCTCGGCGCTCGAAGCCGCCGAGCACGGCGTGCGGATCAACGCGGTCGCGCCGTCGATCGCCATGCACGCCTTTCTCGCCAAGGTGACAAGCGACGAACTGCTCGCCGATCTCGCCGCGCGCGAGGCCTTCGGGCGTCCGGCCGAAGTGTGGGAAGTTGCCAATGCGATGATCTTTCTCGCCAGCGACCTCGCCAGCTACATGACCGGCGAGGTCCTCTCCGTCTCCAGCCAGAGGGCCTGAGCATGACGAAGGTGTTCGACCGCCCGCAGGACCTCATCGGTGCCGAGGGCACGCCGCTCGGCCCGACCGAATGGCTCGCGATCGATCAGGCGCGGGTCGATGGCTTTGCCGAGGTGACCGGGGACCGCCAGTGGATCCATGTCGATGTCGAGCGGGCGAAGGCCGGCCCCTTCGGCGGCACCATCGCCCACGGCTATCTCACCATGAGCCTCGTCAACCACTTCCTGCCGCAGCTGATCGAGGTGCGCGGCTTCACCCATGCGGTGAATGTCGGCGCGGACCGGCTGCGCTTCCTCAATCCGGTGCGCGTGGGCGCGCGCATCCGCGGGCGGGGCGAGATCGTCGGGGTCGAGGAAGTAAAGGGCGCGGTGCAATCGGTGGTGCGGGTCACGGTCGAGATCGAGGGTGAGGACAAGCCCGCCTGCGTCGTCGACACCATCAGCCGCTATTACCCGGAGGCCTGAAAATGCTGGACGCTGACCGGATGGTGGCCGCTGTCGAAGCCTATGTCGCCAGCTACAACCGCGGCGATCTCGACGGGGTCTGCGCGGTGTTTGCCGAGGATGCGATTGTCGAGGACCCGGTCGGCACGCCGCCGCGCATCGGGCAGGCGGACTTGCGCGAATTCTTTGCGGTCGGAATCCGGGCGGGCGCGCGGCTGACGCTCGACGGGCCGGTGCGCTGCGCTGCCGGTCATGCCGCCTTTCCTTTCCATGTCGATCTGCACTGGGACGGCACGGACACCCGGATCGACGTGATCGACGTCTTCACTTTCGACCCGCACGGCAAGGTCGCAGGGATGAAGGCCTTTTTCGGCCCCGCCAACATGGGGGCGGCATGAACGCCCTGCCCGTCACGATTCCGCACGCCGCCGAAGCCGCCGCGCGGCGCTGGGGTGATGCGCTCGCGCTGATCGAGGGGAGCGCACGCTTCACCTTTGCCGAGCTGTGGGACGAATGCCGCCGGGCGGCCTCGGCGCTGCTCGAACGCGGCGTGCGGCGCGGCGACCGGATCGCGATCTGGGCGCCCAACCGGCGCGAATGGGTGATCGCCGCGATTGCCGCGCAGACCTGCGGGGCGACGATCGTGCCGCTCAACACCCGGCTGAAAGGCCGCGAGGCGGGCGACATCCTGCGCCGCACCCGCGCCGCGATCCTGTTCACCGTCACCGATTTCCTCGGCATCGACTATCCCGCGCTGCTCGCCCACGAAGCCCTGCCCGACCTTGGCGAGACGATCCTGATGGACCGCGACTGGGACGCCTTCCTCGCCGGCGGCAAGGGCGCGGAGGACCCGCGCATCGACGCCAGCCTTGCCGGCCTCACCGCCGACGATCTGTCCGACATCATGTTCACCAGCGGCACCACCGGCCAGCCCAAGGGCGTGCTGATGACCCACGGGCGGATCATCCCGCAGGTCGGCGTATGGATCGGCAATACCGGCCTTGGGCAAGGCGAGCGCTACCTGATCGCCAATCCCTTCTTTCACAGCTTCGGGATGAAGGTCGGCTGGGTTGCCTGCCTGATCGCGGGCGCGGTGATGGTGCCGATGCCGCAGTTCGACACCGCCGAGGCAGCGCGGCTGATCGCGGCCGAACGCATCGCCTTCCTGCCCGGCCCGCCGACGATCTTCCAGATGCTGCTGGCCGAACTGGAGCGCGCGCCGTTCGATGTCACCTCGCTGCGCGGCGGGACGACCGGCGCGGCCACGGTGCCGCCGGTGCTGGTCGAGCGGATCCGCGAGGAACTCGGCATGCGCGACATCATCACCGCTTACGGGATGACCGAGTGCGTTAACATCACCTCATGCCGCCCGGGCGATCCGGTCGATCTGATCGCGGGCACCTGCGGCGCGGCGATTCCCGGCAACGAGGTGATCATCGCGGGCGAGGACGGACGCGAACTGCCGCGCGGGGAGACCGGCGAGATCTGGGTGCGCGGGATCGGGGTGATGCAGGGCTATCTCGACGATCCTGCCGCCACTGCCGAGGCGATCGATGCCAATGGCTGGCTGCACACCGGCGATGTCGGGACGATGGATGCGGGCGGCTATGTCCGCATCACCGACCGCAAGAAGGACATGTTCATCTCGGGCGGGTTCAACGTCTATCCGGCCGAGGTCGAGAAGCTGCTCGCCGCTCACCCGGCGATTCTCATGGCGGCGGTGATCGGCGTGCCGGACGCGCGCATGGGCGAGGTCGGCAAGGCCTTCATCGTGCTGCGCCCGGGCGCGCAGGCCGAAGCGGGCGAACTGCTGGGCTGGGCGCGCGAGAACATGGCCAACTACAAGGTGCCGCGCCACATCGCCTTCGTCGAAGACCTGCCGCGCAATGCCGCCGGCAAGGTCTCGAAGATCGATCTGCCGAAGGTCGTCTAGCGTCCCTCGCCCACCAGCGAGAACGGAGCCCACACCGCCGGGTGTGCGGCATCGAGCGCCGGGTCTTCGCGCACCTTGCGCTGGGCGGCCTGCAACGCCTCCGCACGCGGGGTTCCGGCGGCTGAGGCGGTCAGCGCCTCCAGCGTGATCACCGGAGCGATATCGTCGAACACCGGCCAGTGGCTCACCAGCAGGCTCTCGGCCCCGGCGTAGAAGAACGCCTGCGCCAGTCCCGACAATCCGGTTTCCCCCGGACGGCCCGAGGGCGAGGCGGTGTTGCAGGCCGAAAGGATCACCCAGCGCGCCGAGGTCAGCGCCAGCGACACCACCTCCGAGGCGGCGAGATAGCCGTCATCCGCCGCCGTGGCCTGCGCGGGCGGGGTGAACACGAGGCCCGGCTCGCCGAGCGTGCCCGCCTCCTCGCTGGTGAAGGCGTGGGTGGCAAGATGCAGCACCCGCACGCCGGAAAGGTCGGCGGCGCGGATCGCGGGCTCGGTCATCGCCGCATCGAGCCGCAGCGCGGCATCGCCGCCGCCGAGCGCCGCGCTCACGCGTTGCAGCTCGGTCCTCGTTCCGGGCAAGGCCGCAAGGCGGCGCAGCGCCGCGGGGTCCATCAACGCGGTGCCTGCGGGGCTGCGGGCGGTGCCGAGGAGGCTCGCCGCCTCGACCGGGGCGAGCGTGGCCGCACGCGCGCCCCGCAGGGCTGCCGTGCCCCTGAGCACCGGTGCGCCGAAGCCGAGGAACCCGGCATCGGGCACCGCGCCCGCCGGACGGGCGAAAGCGCGGACATAGACCAGCGCCTGCAGCGAAGGCAGCTGCACCAGCGCGTAGCGATCCGCAAGCCATCGGGTAGCGCGCAGCACTGCGGGATCATCGGGATCGGCCCCGGGTGCGGGCGGCTCGGTCACCAGCGTGCCGAGCGGCAGGCGCGACAGCGCGCCGTCGGCCACGACATAGACCCGCGCCTTGCCCGCCAGCCCGTCCTCCACCGGGGCGATCAGCTGGCGGTAGAGATCATGCGCCTGCGTCAGGCTGAACGACGGCAGTTCGCCGCCGCCTGCGATCTCCAGCCCCTCGCGCAGCCGCGCCACCGCCTGCGTCACCGCGGTCTCGTCCAGCCCGGCGCGCTGCCATCGGATCGTTTCGCGGGTGACCGCCATGCTGTGCGTGCCGCCCTGGGCGGGGACGAGAAACAGCACCGCCTCGTCGGCGCCGAGCTGGGCGCGCAGGGTGGCCATATCGACCGCTTGCGGACGCTGGATCGCAAAGTACAGCGGGGCATCGGCTGCCAGCCGCGCATCGATCTGCACCAGCCGCGCCTCGATCACGCCGAGCCGGGCGGAGAATTCCGCCCGCCGTGCCTGCGCCCCTTCCCCGCCAGCCTGCGCTGCCACCAGCGCGGCCTCGATAGCGGGCCATTCGCGCGCCAGTTCGCGCCGCTCGCGCACTTCTTCCCGCAGCCCCCGGTCAGCGGCAAAGCGCGCAGCGGCGGCATCGGCCACCGACTGGGTCGTGCTGCCCGCGCTCGCCAGCTGGAGCGCGGTGAAGGCCTCTTGCAGCAGCGCGGGCTGGCTGGGGTCGAGTGCGAACCCGGCCCACAGCACGTCGGCCAGGAAACGCTCCACGCCCTGACGGTCTGCCCGTTCGCGGTTGCGCTGGAGGCTGCCGCGCAGCCCGCCGTCGGAGAGTTCCCCGGCGCGCGCGCGGGTCGTTGCCGCGAGTTCGCGGGCGAGCGGCAGGGCATCCCCGGCCCTGCCCAGTTCCTGCAGCAGCCGGGCCCGGTTGCCGAGGCTCAGCAGGGTGTCGGGATGGCCTGGGCCCAGCGCCTCGCGCTGGATCGTCAGCGCCTCGGCCAGCAGCGGCTCGGCTGCCTCTGCCCGATCGAGCATTACCAGCAAAAGGGCGTAATTGTTGAGCGTGGTCAGCGTCAGCGGGTGGCGCGGGCCCAGCACCTCGCGCCCGAGGCGCAGGGTTTCAAGGTAAAGCGCTTCGGCCTCGGCGAGGCGGCCGAGCGTTTCGGCAACCACGGCATTGTTGGCGAGGCTCGCGAGCGTTTCAGGGTGCCGTTCGCCCAGCACCGCGCGCTGCTGTTCGAGCACCTGTGCAAACAGCGCTGCCGCTTCCTCGCGCCGGCCGCCATCCCAGAGCACGAAGGCATGGTTGTTGAGGCTGGAAAGGGTGTCAGGGTGCCGTTCGCCCAGCACCGCGCGCCGCGCTTCCAGCGCCTCTGCGAACAGCGGTTCGGCCTCGGCCCCGCGACCGAGCTGCTTCAGTGCCAGGGCGTAGTTGTTCAGCATGTTCAGCGTATCGGGATGATGCTCGCCGAGCACCTCGCGCTGGAGCCGCAGGGCCTCGGCCAGAAGCGGTTCGGCCTCGTTCGCCCGGCCGAGATTGCGCAGCAGGAGGCCGTAATTGCCGAGCGTCCCGAGCGTGTCGGGGTGGCGTTCGCCCTGCACCTCGCGGGTCAGGCGCAGCGCCTCGGCCATCAGCGGCTCGGCCTGTGCCGAACGGCCGAGCAGGTCGAGCACCTGCGCGTAATTGTTCAGAGTCGCCAGCGTTGCCGGATCGCGCTCGCCCAGCACCTCGCGCTGGAGCCGCAGCGCCTCGGCGTAAAGCGGTTCGGCCTGTTCGGGTTGCCCGAGCGCCTCGAGCACGAAGGCGTAGTTGTTGAGGCTGACCAGCGTGTCGGGATGCCGTTCGCCCAGCACCTCGCGCCGGACCAGCAGCGCTTCTGCATAGAGCGGTTCGGCCTCCGCCGCCCGGCCGAGGGATTCGAGCACGCCGGCATAGTTGTTGAGCGTGGTCGCGGTGCGCGGATCCCGCGCGCCGAACACACGGCGCGCAAGGCCCAGCAATTCGGCATAGAGCGGTTCGGCCGCCGCTGACTGGCCCAGCACATCGAGCGCGAAGGCATAGTTGTTGAGGCTCTTGAGCGTGTCGGGATGCTCGCCACCGAGCACGCTGCGCCGGATGCGAAGCACCTCATCGAGCAGCGGGAGTGCTTCTGCCGGCTGGTCCGAGCCAAGCAGCGCCTCTGCCTGACGACCGAGCATTGCGGCACGGGCGAGCGCGGCATTGCGGCTGTCGGCCGGGGCTGGCGCCGCTGCGCTCTTGTCCAGCTTCTGCGCCAGCCCGGCTGCGGGCGTGCCGATCGCGGCGGCCAGCAGCGCCGCCAGCAGAATGGCCCTGATCATGCAGATCCCCCGTCCGGTCGCGACCCGGCATAGGGCGGCATACCGTCTCTCCGGCGCGCAGTGCAACAGCTGGGGCGTCGGCCTGCGCTAGGCGACCAGCGCCAGCTCGGTCGCCTGCTTGATCGCCTGCTTGGCATCGAGTTCGGCCGCCTCGTAAGCCCCGCCGATCAGCACCGGCTGGGCGCCGCGCGCCACCAGCTCATCGTGCAGCCCCCGCGCCGGAAGCTGGCCGGCGCACACGATGATCGTGTCGACGTCCAGCACCTGCGGCTCGCCCTCGATCCGGATGTGCAGCCCGGCATCGTCGATCCGGTCATATTCGACCCCGGCGACCATCTTCACCCCGCGCCGCTGCAATGTCAGGCGGTGGGTCCAGCCGGTGGTGCGGCCCAGCCCCTTGCCGAGAGCGCTGGTCTTGCGCTGGAGCAGCCACACCTCGCGCCCGCTCGACTGCACTTGCGGCACGACCCCGGTGACGCCGCCGCGCGGGTGGTTCTTGAAGTCGATGCCCCACTCCTTGGCGAACACCTCGACATCGAGCGCGCCCGAGGGGCCATCGTGGGTGACGAGCTCGGCAACGTCGAAGCCGATCCCGCCCGCGCCCATGATCGCGACGCGCTGGCCGACGCTGGCCGTGCCGCGGATCACGTCGATGTAGCGCACCACCTTGGGGTGATCGATGCCGGGAATGTCGGGCCTGCGCGGCTCGATCCCGGTGGCGATGATGATGTCGTCATAGCCGCCCGCCAGCAGATCGCCCGCCGAGACGCGGGTGCCAAGGCGCAGGTCCACCCCGTGCTTGTCGATCATCCGCCCGAAATAGCGCAGGGTCTCGTGGAACTCCTCCTTGCCGGGGATGCGCTTGGCGAGGTTGAACTGCCCGCCGATCTCGTCCGCGGCATCGAACAGGGTGACGCTATGGCCGCGCTCGGCGGCGAGCGTGGCATAGGCGAGGCCCGCAGGCCCCGCGCCGACCACGGCGATGCGCTTGACCGCCGCGGCCGGAGCCAGCGTCAGCTCGGTCTCGCGGCAGGCGCGGGCGTTGACGAGGCAGGATGTCTCGCGCCCGGTGAAGGTGTGATCGAGGCAGGCCTGGTTGCAGCCGATGCAGGTGTTGATCTCGTCCTCGCGCCCTTCGTATGCCTTCTTCACCAGTTCGGCATCGGCCAGCATCGGCCGCGCCATCGAGACGAGGTCGGCATCGCCGCGCGCCAGCACCGCCTCGGCAACGTCGGGCATGTTGATGCGGTTGGAGGTGATGACGGGAACGGAGACTTCCTTGCGCAGCCGCCCCGTCACCTGCGCAAAGGCGGCGCGCGGGACCATCGTGGCGATGGTCGGCACGAAGCTTTCGTGCCAGCAGAAGTGAGTGGAGATGACGTCCACCCCCGCGGCTTCGAGCGCGCGGGCGAGGCTCGCCACCTCCTCCCACGCAAGGCCGCCTTCGAGCATGTCCATCGCCGAGATGCGGAAGATGAGCATGAAATCGGGGCCGACGGCGGCGCGGGTGCGGCGCACCACCTCCAGCGGGAAGCGCATCCGGTTCTCCCACGATCCGCCCCACTGGTCGGTGCGCAGATTGGTCTTCTCGACGAGGAAGGTGGAGATCAGGTAGCCCGCCGAACCGATGATCTCGACCCCGTCATACCCTGCCTCCTGTGCCAGCGCGGCGCAGCGGGCGAAGGCCGCGATCTGTTCCTCGATCCCCGCCTCGTCGAGCTCGTTCGGCGCATAGCGGCCGATGCGCGACTTGACGGGGGAGGGCGCGACCGCATCGGGCACGCCCGCCAAAGGCCCGGAGTGGAGAATCTGCATGCAGATCTTCACGTCCGGGTCGGCGGCATGGACGGCGCTCGTCACCTCGCGGTGCATCGCCACTTCCTCCGGCCCGGTCAGCTTCGCGCCGTAGCCGCCAGTGGGGTGCGGAGCGATGCCGCCGGTGATGATCATGCCCACGCCGCCCTTCACCCGCTCGGTGAAATAGGCGGCGAGGCGCTTGGCCGGTTCGGGGCCGTCTTCGAGGCCGGTGTGCATCGAGCCCATGATGATGCGGTTCTTCACCACGTGGCTGCCGATCGTCAGGGGCGAAAAGATGTGCGGAAACTTCGGGTGGGTCATGGTTGTCGCTGGCTTTCAGTCGGGAATGTAGTCGGGGCGGCGCTTTTCGAGGAAGGCGCGCATCCCTTCGACGAAATTGGGGCTGGCCCCGGTCATCACCTGGTTGCGGTTCTCGATCGCCATCGCGGCTTCAAGGCTGGCGGCATCGACCGCCATGTTGAGGCCTTCCTTGGTCATCCTCAGGCCCATCGGGGAGGCGAGCAGCATGTCGTCGGCATAGCTTTGCGCGGCGGCTTCGAGCTGGTCGTCAGCCACCACCTCGCTGACGAGGCCCGTGGCGAGCGCGCGCGAGGCGTTGATGAAGCGCCCCGTCAGCATCAGTTCCGAGGCGAGCGACACGCCCACCAGCCGCGGCAGGAAATAGCTCACCCCCATGTCGCAGGCCGACAGGCCCAGGCGGATGAAGGCGGCGTTCATCCTTGCGCTTTCCCCGGCGATGCGGATGTCCGAGGCAAGCGCGAAGGCAAAGCCCCCGCCACAGGCCGCGCCGTGCACCAGCGCAATGATCGGCTGCGGGCAGCGGCGCATCTTGACGTAGACATCGGCAAGGAAGCCCTGAAAGCCGAAGCCTCCGCCAAACGGTATCGCCGCCGGATCGCGGCCCGCGTGGTCCTTGATGTCGAGCCCCGCGCAGAACGCCCGGCCTGCGCCCCGCATCACCACGATACGGGTGCTGCGATCGTGGTAGAGCGCGCCGAAATAGTCGTTGAGCTCGCCCGCCATTTCGGTGGTGATCGCATTGAGCGCGTCGGGCCGGTTCAGCGTCAGCCAGTCGATCTCTCCGCGCTTCTCTAATGCAATCGTCGTGTAGTGCCCTGCCATCCCGTTCTCTCTCCGCCACACTCCGGCATCGTTTTGCAGAGCTTGTAGCGGGCGGGAAGAACTTCTTGCTCTAGCAATTCGCGCAGGTGCATTTGGGCGGCCAAAGCGCCTTAGAGAGATCCGGGGCCATGAAGGGAACGACTGCAAGATGACGATCAGCACCGAAGCGCTGGAAATGGCCGCGAAGGTCGAGGCTTTCGTGCGGGAGAAAATCTTCCCCTACGAACAGGATCCGCGCCGCGACCACCATGGCGCGCCGACCGACGAACTGGTGATGGAAATGCGCGAATTGGCGCGTGCGGCGGGCGTGCTGACCCCGCATATCCGCCCCGACGGCAGCCACTTCAACCAGCGCGAGACCGCGGTGATCCTGATCAAGTCCGGTCTTACCCCGCTCGGGATGCTCGCTTGCAACACCCAGGCCCCTGACGAGGGCAACATGTATCTGATCGGCAAGGTCGGCAGCCCTGACCTCAAGGAGCGCTTCCTCACCCCGCTGGTCTCGGGCCATGCGCGCTCGGCCTTCTTCATGACCGAGCCGGCCGAGCTGAACGGCGCGGGCGCGGACCCGTCGATGATGATCACCACCTGCCGCAAGGACGGCAACCACTGGGTGATCAACGGCAAGAAATGCTTCATCACCGGGGCCGAGGGCGCGAAGGTCGGGATCGTGATGGCCAAGTCCGAAGACCCGGACAGCGCGGGCGGGGCCTGCATGTTCCTGGTCGATCTGCCCGATCCCGCGATCCGGATCACCGCCGTGCCCAACACCATCGACAGCTCGATGCCCGGCAGCCATGCCGAGATCACCATCGACAACCTGCGCGTGCCGGCCGACCAGATGCTGGGCGATGCGGGCGAGGGGTTCAAATATGCCCAGATCCGCCTTTCCCCTGCGCGCCTGTCGCACTGCATGCGCTGGCTCGGCGGCTGCATCCGCGCACAGGAGATCGCGGTCGACTATGCCAACCGCCGCATGGCCTTCGGCAAGCAGCTGATCGATCACGAAGGCGTGGGCTTCATGCTCGCCGAGAACATGATCGACCTGAAACAGTGCGAGCTGATGATCGACTGGTGCGCGGGCGTGCTCGACACCGGCTCGCTGGGCACGGTCGAAAGCTCGATGACCAAGGTCGCCGTGTCCGAGGCGCTGATGCGGGTGGCCGACAAGTGCGTGCAGGTGATGGGCGGCACCGGCGTGACCGACAAGACCATCGTCGAGACGATGTTCCGCGAAATCCGCGCCTTCCGCATCTATGACGGGCCGACCGAGGTCCACAAGTGGAGCCTCGCCAAGAAACTCCGCCGCGACTGGAAGGCGGCGCAGTAGCAGGGCAGCGGGATTTCGGGCTTGGCCCTTGCGATTCAAGGGCTTAATGTTTGGTGCGGTCGAGAAGACTCGAACTTCCACGGGCTTTCGCCCACAACGACCTCAACGTTGCGCGTCTACCAGTTCCGCCACGACCGCACTCGGGTTTGCCGGGGAAGCGAGCTGCTGGCCCCGCGGTAGGAGCGCGCCCCTAGCAAGGGGTTTGGCGCTGCGCAAGCTCTTTGACGAGGGGGACCGGCGAGCCGGCGAAAAAGCCTGCTGCCGCGTTGCGGGCGGGCCTAGTTGGGGGCCCAGCCGAGGTCCGCCTCGAAGGCGGCGGGAGGGATGTTGGCGATCGCCTCGGTAACGTTGACGCTCTCGCCGGGCGCGAGTTCGCGCTTGGCCGGAACCACCACCCAGTCACCCACCGGGCGCTGGCGGGCGTCGATGAACACCACCAGCACGTTGGGGACGGCGAGCGTCTCGCGCGCGGTATTGCTGATCGTGCCGCGCACGCGGAAGATCTTCTCGCCATTCGGGAGCGTCTCCGAACGCTGGTCCTCGCGCGGGAAATCGAGCTCCAGCCCGGGTTCGCCGATGCCGAAGGTCGGGCGACTGATCGGCAGCCATTCGGGCAGGCCATAGGTGTTGACCGCCAGCACCGCCCCCGCCGCCAGCGCGGCGAAGATCGCCGCGGCGATGGTCCACATCCGCAAGGTGTTGCGGCGGCGGGTGAAGGGCGCGCGGTAATCGAACTGCGAGACCTCGGCATCCGCGTCGCCCGGATCGTCCTCGAACGGCGGTTCGGGCTCGGAAAAGGCGGCGACAGGGGCTTCGGCAACCGGCGGCGGGGCCTCGTCGTCGCGAGCCTGCTGGGCGAGGCCGCGGCGCAGCGCCCGAACGGCGATCGTGGCCTCGACATCGGGATCGCCCGCAGCCTCGCCGGCGTCGGCGGTGCGCCAGTGGCTGACCGAGGGGCCCTCGGTCGGCGGAGGCGGAGGCGCAGGCGGGGGAGCGGGCTGGGGTTCTACTTCGGCGGCAGGCGCCGGTGCCGGTGTTGATGCCGGTTCGGGCGCCGGTTCGGGCTGGGGCGCCCCCTCTGCATCCGGGGCAGAAGGCGCCGGTCCGGGCGCAGGCTCGCCATCCTTGACAGGGTGCCGCAGCTCCAGCTCGGGCGGTTCCTGGAACCAGCTGTGCTTGCACTTGGCGCAGCGCACGGTGCGACCTTCGCTGCCGATGGCAGTATCCGGCACGGCGTAGCGGGTGCCGCAGGCTGGACAGGCGATGATCATTGCACCTCCGGCAATAGTCCTCGCACCCGCACTGACAAGTGCCGCGGCGCCAAAGCGCACCATTTCGGCGCTTTTTTCCACATCGTGACGCCCCCGGACGACAGCTGCGCAGGGAGTTTGGCAATTGTCCGGCTTTCCCTCGGCGGGCGGCGCTGATAGGTGCCCCTGCATGAGCGAGCGCAGCGGCGAGATCGTGAAATTCGACAATGTCGGGCTGCGCTACGGCACCGATCCCGAGGTGCTGAGCAACTTGAGCTTCACGCTCTACCCCGGCAGCTTCTACTTCCTCACCGGCGCGAGCGGGGCTGGCAAGACCAGCCTGCTCAAGCTGCTCTATCTCGCCCAGCGGCCCTCGCGCGGGGCGATCCGGATGTTCGGGCAGGACCTGATGACCATGCCGCGCGAGCGCCTGCCGGACCTGCGGCGGCGGCTCGGGGTGGTGTTCCAGAACTTCCGGCTGGTGCCGCATCTCACCGCCTTCGACAATGTCGCGCTGCCGCTCAGGCTGGCGGGCGCAGACGAGGCGAAGGTGGTGAAGGCGGTGTCGGACATGCTCGAATGGGTCGGCCTTGCCCACCGCGCGCAGGCGATCCCGGCGACCATGTCGGGCGGGGAGCAGCAGCGCGTCGCCATCGCCCGCGCGGTGATCGCCCGCCCGCGGATGCTGATCGCCGACGAGCCGACCGGCAACGTCGATCCCGACATGGCCCTGAAGCTGCTGCGGCTGTTCGAGGCGCTCAACAACCGTGTCGGCACGACAGTGGTGGTGGCGACCCACGATGTCCACCTGCTCAAGAAGGTGCCGGATTCGCTGATCATGCGGCTGAGCAAGGGCCAGCTTTCCGATCCCACCGGCGCGCTGCGCTATCCGCCGCGACCCTCCGGCGCACCCACGCCCGGAGCGGGCGCATGAGCGTGCCGCCGCTGCCCGAGGTGCCCGAGGATGCCGCGCCCGCGCCCGAAGCAGCGGCTCTCAAGCCGCCGCGCGCGGCGCGCCTGCTCCCGCGCCCGCGGCTGGGCGGGCTGGTGCCGTGGGTGATCGCGATCCTGATTGCGCTGGTGGTGATCGCCGCTGCGGGCGGGCTGGCACTGCGCAATCTCGCCGAGAATGCCCGCGCCGATCTCGCAGCGGCGGTGACGGTGCAGGTGATCGAGCCCAACCCCGATCTGCGCGCAGAGCGCGGCGCGGCGACGGTCAAGGTGCTGCAGGGCATCGATCTGGTGCGCGCGGTGCGGCTGGTGCCGGAAGGCGAACTGGCCGCGCTGCTCGAACCCTGGCTCGGCGCAGGCGCCACCAGCGGCGACGTGCCGATCCCCGTGCTGGTCGATGTCGAACTGACCCGCACCGCTTCCCCCACCGAGATCGCCGCGATCGAGACCGCGCTCGCAGACAAGATCCCCGGTGCGCGGGTCGATGCGCAGAGCGACTGGCTGCGCCCGGTCTACCGCGCGCTCTCGGCGCTGCAATGGCTGGCGCTGGGCCTGATCGCGCTGGTCGCGCTGGCGACGGCGGCGGCGGTGTGGCTCGCCTCGCGCAATGCGCTGGCGCAGCATCGCGAGACGGTGGAGATCATCCACCTGCTCGGCGGGACCGACAGCCAGATCACCCGCATCTTCCTCGCCACGGTGCTGCGCGAGGCGGCCTTTGGTGCGGCTGTCGGCACGGCGCTGGGGCTGGCGGCGGTATGGCTGCTCGGCCAGCAGTTCGCCGCGCTCGACAGCGGGATGGCAGGCGGCGGGGCGCTGCTGACCGCCGACTGGCTGGCGATCGCCGCCGTGCCGCTGGCGGGCGTGCTGCTGGCGCTGGCGACCGCGCGGCTGACCATTGCGCTGGCCCTCAAGTCCATGCTCTAGGGGCCACCATGCTGCGCCGGATTGTCTCCTTGCTGTTTCTCGTCTGGGCGATCGGCTTCCTGTGGTTCGTCGTCGCGCTCCCGCGCCCGGCGAGCGAGGGTGCCCGGACCGATGCGGTGATCGTGCCCACCGGCGGAGCGGGGCGGATCGCGCGGGGGCTGGAAGTGCTCGACAAGGGGCTGGCCGACAAGATGCTCGTCAGCGGGGTCGATCCCGAGGTCAAGCCCGGCGAGTTCGCCGCCGAATTCGGCGTCTCACCCGAGGAGATGGCGTGCTGCGTGACGCTCGGCCAAGATGCGGTCGACACCCGTTCCAACGCGTCGGAAACCGCCAAGTGGGTCGCGCAGAACGAGGTCCGCTCGCTGCGCCTCGTCACCACCGACTGGCACATGCGCCGCACCGCCGGCGAGCTTGACCGCGCCTTGCCCGATCATGTCACCGTGATCCGCGACGCGGTGCCCTCGCGCCCCGATCTGGGCACGCTGTTCCTCGAATATCACAAGCTGCTCGCAAGCCGTGCGGCGGGACTGGCGGACCTTTGAACACGCTCCTCGCCGCGCTGCGCTCTCTCGCTTTCTACGTGCTGTTCTATGGTGGCTCGGTGCTGCTGGTGAGCGCCTCGGTGGTGGCGGTGCTGGCGCGTCCGCAATGGTTGCGCGGCATCGTCGGGCGTTGGGGCGGGTGGCACCTGTGGTGCACCGAGAAGGTGCTGGGGATCGAGGTGGTGCTCGATGGCGAGCTGCCGCAAGGACCGGTGCTGATCGCGGTCAAGCACGAGGCCTTCTTCGAGGCGATCGACACCCCGCGCCTGTTCACCTTCCCCGCCGTGTTCGCCAAGCAGGAACTGTTCCGCATCCCCGGCTGGGGCTATTCGGCGCTGGTCTATGGTCTCATCCCGGTGGCGCGCGAGGAAGGGGCCAAGACCCTGCGGCAGATGCTGGCGCTGGCGAAGGATCGGGTCGAGCAGGGCCGTCCGCTGGTGATCTTCCCCGAAGGCACCCGAGTTCCGGTCGGCACCCGCCCGCCGCTACAGGCGGGGTTTGCCGGGCTCTACAAGCTTCTGAAGCTGCCGGTGGTGCCGATCGCGGTGGATAGCGGGCGGCTCTATCACCATGTGGTGAAGCGTCGGGGCCGGATCACCTACAAGGTCGGCGCAACCATCCCCGCGGGCCTGCCGCGCGAGGAGGTCGAAGCGCGGGTCCACGCGGCGATCAATGTGCTGAACGGGTAGGGGCGGCGGGGCGTCATGTCCGCTTTTGGGTAGAAGCTGAACCTGTCGGAATGGCGGCAAGTGGGTGGAAAGGGGAATGGCGGCTCTTGCCGCTACCGGAGGGATCCATCGGCCGCAGGCTGCGGATCCAGAAGACCGGTTTCAATCCATCGGACTAATGGCTCTCCTCGCGGCTAAAGCCGGAAGTCAGAATGCTGACGAGCCCGTTCATCACAGTCTCGTAATAGGCTCCGCGGAAATGCTGGTCGTAACTCTCGACCGCAGCATCGATCTGTGCGCGCCGATACATTCGTCCGCCGACCATCAGGAACTGCCAATCCCGCACCGCTGCCAAATCGGAACGCGGGTCCTTGCGTATGATCAACAGGTCGGCAAAGTTGCCGACCGCGATCCGGCCAACCTTGCCCCGATCAACATGGCGGCCATTGACCCCGGTCGCCGCAGCGAGCGCAGCTTCGTCGCCACCGAAGGCATCGGACAACATCGCCAGTTGAAGATGCAAGGACTCGCCCGGCACGACATAGGGCATAACGACATCCGTCCCCACCAGCACATCGATACCTGCCAAACGGGCCTCGCCGACAAAGGCGATCTCTGCCGCAATGCCATCAAGGTCGTCTGCGACGGCTTCGGTGGTTTCGGGGTGCGCGACGATCATCGGCCAGGCCTGCTCCCAGAAGGCCGGGAGATGCCGGAGGCCTTCGGTCGGAGGGAACCGCTGCCGGTCTGATGCAGTCAACCGCGCTTTCTGGTTCGCCTGTGTCGGCAAAATCGAAATGCGGTTGGCCTTCATCAGCGCGATGACTTCGGCAATGTCGCTTCGGGTCATCGCGGACACATCCTGACTGCTATAATCGGCGTCCTCGGGCGGCGGCTTGTGGAGATAAGGAATGCCGTTGAAATGCTGGACCTCGAAGTCGAACACAGCGCGCAGGTTCACTGCGTGCGGCGTATGGCCAACCAGCGCTAGGCTCTGCCGCTTAGCTTCGGCAGCAGCTGCCTTGAATGCATCGTGGGGCAGGCCCGTGTAGGTCTTGATGCAGCTGACACCGCTTGCCTTGAGCTCCTTGACGGCGTTAACCGCCTGCGGCCCGTCAACGATCCGCAAGGCGCTGGGCCAGCTTGGCCGCTCGCCATCCAGCACCGGACCGCAGCGATACATCCGCGGGCCGGCTATCCGCCCGGCCGAAATGTCGGCCTGCAAATCTGCGATGCTTTCATCGGTCTGGCCAAGGTCGCGAACGCTCGTCACGCCATATTTGAGGTAAAGCAGAGAAAACAGGCGCTGGTTGCCAATCGCGAGTAGGGGTGGTGTATGAACATGGGCGTCGATCAGGCCCGGCATGACGATGCAGTCCGGGCAGATCGGCGGATCGTCATCTGGTCGACTTGGTCTGATTTCGGTGATAAGCCCGTCTTTGACGATGATGGTCTGATCGGGCTGGAAGGGCTCGCCGGGATTCCAGATCGTAACCTTCGCAATCATCCAGTCGGAACGAGGCGGTACCGGAACGTCGGGCGGCAACAGCATCCAAACGCCCAACAACAAGGCAAGGGCCAGCGCCCCGAGGATGCCCAGCGACCAGATGCCAATCCGTCGGACCATGTAACTCCGCTTCGGGAAACTGCGATTTCTTGCCGGCCCCGAAAGGTTTATCGCAGCACCAAATACTTAAGCGCAAGAGCTATCGCGATGACCACTTCGGGGTCGATAGCTGAGGGGCAGGAATTTTTCGCGACCGGGGTCAAGCCGACACGCCGCTTTCGGGGTCGCGCATCCGCCTTGCTCATGGCAGCTTATGGGTGGTTGGCTGCCCTTTCTCCTCACCGTCGCCCCGTGCTTGCCTGCCCCGGCGTAGGCCGGGGACACGGGGCGACGATGAAGAGGGATGGCCAACTTGGGGGCCAAAGCCGCCGTTTCCTACAGCCCTCCACGCGCGTAGATTGCGCCCGGCTCTTTCGCATCGTCGGTCTCGCCGCCCGTCCGCCGGGCGTTTTCTCGCGCAAAGGTCCGGTGTCCGTCCGGCGCGCCTCGAACAATCAAATCCATGAATTAGATATGAAAAATGGGAAATCGCAAAGTTGACAGGGTGTCAACTTCGTCAACTTTGTTATTTTGTTGCGCGGCCCGCTCTGCGGGCCGGAGGAAAGCGCTGATCCGGTCCGCCAACGGACGGACCGCAAGCGCGTATGGCCTCACGTAGCAAAGTGATAGGCCGACAAGGACGCGCGCCCGCAGCGGCCCGGAGCGAAGCGTAGGATCAGCCGCGAGGACGAAGCGGCGGAGGCCGCTTCGCAAAACAAGAAACGGCGACTAGTCGCCGTGACCGCGCCCGAAGTCGGGGCGTTCGTCGTCCTGGCCCTGCTCGATCACCGCGCGGCGGATCGCGCGGGTGCGGGTGAAGAGGTCGAACAGGGTGTCGCCGTCGCCCGAGCGGATCGCGCGTTGCAGCGCGGTCAGGTCCTCGGTGAAGCGGCCGAGCATCTCCAGCACGGCGCCCTTGTTGGTCAGGAACACGTCGCGCCACATCACCGGATCGCTCGCGGCGATGCGGGTGAAGTCGCGAAAACCCCCCGCGGAATACTTGATCACTTCGCTCTGGGTCACGTCTTCCAGATCGCTCGCGGTGCCGACGATGGTGTAGGCGATAAGGTGCGGGATGTGGCTGGTGACCGCGAGCACCAGATCGTGGTGCGCCGCATCCATCAGCTCGACCCTGGAGCCGAGGCTGGTCCAGAAGTCCGACAGGGCTTCGAGCCGGGCCGGATCGACGCCGGCGGGCGGGGTGATGATGCACCAGCGGCCCGCGAACAGGGTGGCAAAGCCCGCGTCCGGCCCGCTCTGCTCGGTCCCGGCGACGGGGTGGGCGGGGATGATGCAGGCGCCGGGCAGCGCGGCGGCCAGCGCGGCGGCGACCGCCTCCTTCGAGGAGCCGACGTCGCTGATGATGGCGTCAGGCCTGAGGCCCGGGGCGATCGCCCGCGCCGCATCGCCCATCGCGCCGACGGGGACGCACAGGATCACGAGGTCGGCATCCGCCACGGCGGCCTCGGGGGTGTCGTGGACCGTGCCGACCAGGCCGCGCTCCGCTGCCCGGGCGCGCACGGCGGGGTCGCGGTCCCAGCCGGTGGTGGTGATGGCGGGCACGCGGGCCTTGGTCGCCAGCCCGATCGAGCCGCCGAGCAGGCCAAGGCCGATGATGGCGAGCGAGCGGATCGTCATGCCGCTTCCCCGCACAACCGGCGCAGCGTGGCGATGACATCGCTGACGGCCTCGGTGGTGCCGATGGTGATGCGCAAGGAGCATGGCAGGCCCTGCGAGGGCAGGTGGCGTACGGCGTAGCCCGCGTCCGACAGCGCTTCGAGCGCCTGCGCGGCGGTCACCGAGCCCTCGAAGTGGACGAGGAGGAAGTTGGCCTCGCTTGGGGAAGCGGAGATGCCGTGGTTGCCGAGCATCGCGATGGCATCGGCCAGTCGTTGGCGCTCGGTTGCATTGTGGTTGCGGCTGCGGGCGACGAATTCCTGGTCGTCCAGCGCCGCCAGCGCGGCCTTCTGCCCGCTGGCCGAGACGTTGAACGCGCCGCGCAGGCGGTTGACGAGGTCGATCAGGTGGGCCGATCCGGTGACCCACCCGACCCGCTCGGCAGCCAAGCCATAGGCCTTGGAGAAGGTGCGGCTGACGAGCACGTTCTCGTGGGCGGCGGCGAGATCGAAGGCGGCGGACTGGACGGCCGGGTCGACATATTCGCCATAGGCCTCGTCCACCACCAGCAGCACGTCGGAGGGCAGCCCGGCATGGAGGCGGGCGACTTCGGAGGGCGGAAGGAAAGTGCCGACGGGGTTGTTGGGGTTGTCAAGAAGAACCACTTTGGTTCTCTCTGTCACCATGGCCAGCAGGTTGTCGACGCTCGCGCCATGGCCCTCGGGCTCGGCGAAAACAGGGGTCGCGCCGACCTTCTGCGCCAGCAGTGGGTAGAGCGAGAAGGAGTAGCGCGACATGGCCACCTCGTCCCCCGGCCCGGCGAGCGCCTGCACCGCGCAGTGCAGCAGTTCGCCCGAGCCTGTGCCGCACACGATCCGCTCGGGGTCGAGCCCGTGGACTTGGGCGATGGCCTCACGCAGGGCGCGGGCATCGGGATCGGGGTAGTCGGCCGGATTGTGCCCTTCTGCCAAAGCCACCAGCGCCGCCGGGCTGGAGCCCAGCGGGTTCTCGTTGGCCGACAGCTTGACCAGTGGCCTGCCGCTCGCCGACTTGGACTTGCCGGGCACATAGGCGTGGATCTGGCTGATCCAGGGTTTGGGTTCGGGCTTGCTCATGCGAGTGGCGCGATAACCAGTTTGCGCCCGCGAATACAGCGCGAAAACGCGGGCGGTTCAGGGCACGCGATTGACATGGGCGGGGGGCTACCCCAAGTCGCACGGCCAATGAACGTCGCCGCGCCTGCCTCCCCGGTCTACCGCCTCCCCGATCCCCTGCCGCTCGACAGCGGTCAGGCGCTGGAGGGCTGCGAGATCGCCTACGAGACCTATGGCACTCTCGCCGCCGACAAGAGCAACGCCGTGCTGGTGTGCCACGCGCTGACCGGCGACCAGTATCTCGCCAGCCCCCACCCGATCACCGGCAAGCCCGGCTGGTGGGAGCGGATGGTCGGCCCGGGCAAGCCGATCGATACGGGTCGGCACTTCGTGATCTGCGCCAATGTGATCGGCAGCTGCATGGGATCGAGCGGCCCCGCCAGCCTCGCGCCCGACGGCCAGCCCTATGCCATGCGCTTCCCCGTCATCACCATCCGCGACATGGTGCGCGGGCTCATCGCGCTGCTCGACGGGCTGGGGATCGACCGGCTGCATGCTGTCGTCGGCGGGTCGATGGGCGGGATGCAGGCGCTGAGCCTTGCCGCCAACTGGCCGGAGCGCGCCGCGCGGGTGCTGGTGATCGCCTCGACCGCGCGCCATTCCGCCCAGAACATCGCCTTCCACGAGGTCGGTCGCCAGGCGATCATGGCCGATCCTGCCTGGGCCGAGGGCGATTACTACGCGGCGGATGCCAAGCCCGACAACGGCCTCGCCGTGGCGCGGATGGCGGCGCATATCACCTATCTGTCGGAGGCGGGGCTGACCGAAAAGTTCGGACGGCGCCTGCAGGATCGCGAGGCCAAGGGCTTCGGCTTCGACGCCGAGTTCCAGGTCGAAAGCTACCTGCGCTATCAGGGCAGCGGCTTTACCCGCCGGTTCGACGCGAACTCCTACCTCTACATCACCCGCGCGATGGACTATTTCGATATCGCCGAGGAGCATGGCGGCAAGCTCGCCGATGCCTTCCGGGGGACACAGGCGCGCTTCTGCCTCGTCAGCTTCGATACCGACTGGCTCTACCCTACCGCGGAAAGCCGCCACATCGTCCACGCATTGAACGCGGCCGGGGCGAAGGTCAGCTTCGTCGAACTCTCCGCGCCGCACGGGCATGATTCCTTCCTGCTCGAACACGACCAGCTTGACCGTGTGGTGAGGGGGTTCGTCGAGTGACGCTGCGACCCGACCTCGCCGCCATCGCCGCCCATGTCGCGCCCGGCAGCCGGGTGCTTGATATCGGCTGCGGCGACGGCGCGCTGATGGCCGAGCTGGAAAGCGCGAGCGGCTGCGACGCGCGCGGGATGGAGCTCGATGGCGCGCTGGTCGAACGCTGCGTCGCGCGGGGCCTCAGTGTGGTGCAGGGCGATGCCAATCTCGACCTTGCCAACTATCCCGACAAGGCGTTCGACTACGCGATCCTGAGCCAGACGCTCCAGACCGCCACACGGCCCGACCTGATGCTGGACGAGCTGCTCAGGGTCGGGCGGCGGGCCTTCGTGTCGTTCCCCAACTTCGCCCACTGGCGCACCCGCGCGGCGCTGATGTTCGGCGGGCGGATGCCGGTGACCCGCGCGCTGCCGGTGAGCTGGTACGAGACCCAGAACATCCACCACGTCACGGTCGAGGATTTCCGCGATCTGGCGAGGATGAAGGGCGCGAAGATCGAGCGCGCGTGGTTCTTCGCCAATGAAACGGAAATCGGCGCGCCAGCGGCTAACTGGCGCGCCGAATTCGCGGTGTTCGAATTAAGCAGGTAAGCTCAACCCGCCCTGTGCAGCATGCACAGCTTGTGGCCGTCCAAGTCGAGCACGTAGCCGAGGTTCAGCGTGCCCATCGGGCCGACGCGGGGGCCCGGCGGATCTTCGATCGACTTCCCGCCCGCAGCCACGGCCGCATCGTGAAACGCCTTGACCTGATCGAGGCTGTCGCAGGCAAAGCCGATGGTCGATCCGTTGGCGCAGGTGGCGGGCTGATCGTTGATCGGCTCGCTGATCGAGAACATCCCGCCATTGTGCATCCAGAAGGCGCGCTTGTGACCGGTGGCGGCGACATTGATCATGCCCGGCCCGGCGCCGAGCGTGGCGAGCACGGTGTCGTAGAAGGCCTTGGCCCGATCGAAATCGCTGGTTCCGATCATGATGTGACTGAACATGGAAATGGGTCTCCTCTCTAAGGACGGGTTGCGGATTAGGACGGATTTTGCAGCCCCGCAATGCGAATTGCGGTAGCCACAGGTTCATCTGGCAGGGCATAGGAGAGGCCATGCTCACCCCGCTCCTTGCCCCTCTGCTTTCCGCCGCGCTCGCGCTTCAGGCTGCCCCGGCCACACCCCAGCCTCTATCACAGGAAAACCGCGCGTTGCTGCGCTGTGCTGTAGCATTCGCGATCGTTTCAGGGGGACAGACGAACGGCGATGCGCAAGCGTTGAAGTGGCCCGGGCTGGGCACGCGCGGGCGCGAATTCTTCGTACGGGCGATGGCGCAGCTGATGGATGCGACCGGCCGTGATCGCGCTGCGATCAGCGCGCTCGCCAACACCGAAGCGCAGACGCTTTCCGCCAATGACGAGGTCGGCAAGATCATGCCGTCGTGTCTTTTGATGCTGGAGGCCTCGGGCGTCTGATTACTCCCCCGTTACTGCCGCAGGACGCTGGATTCGGGCGGCGAATTGCGGCAGAGAATGAGGCCATATGTGGCTTCTCCATCAATTCCCGCTCTGCCCGTTCAGCCGCAAGATCCGGCTGTTGCTGAGCGAAAAGAACATCCCCTTCGAACTCGTGCGCGAGGACCCCTGGGCCGCGTCCGACATGTTCTTCAACCTCAATCCGGCCGGACGCACGCCGGTGATCGTCAACCCGGAAAAGAACATCACGCTCGCCGATAGCCGGGCGATTGCGGAATATTTCGAGGAAACGGTCGAGCGTGCGCCGATGATCAACGGCACCGCCACCCAGCGCGCCGAGATCCGCCGGCTTGTCGCGCTGTTCGACGAGAATTTCTATGCGGACGTCACCGCCCCGCTTTTGTCGGAGCGGATGAGGAAGCGTATCCTGCGCCAGCCGCCCGACAGCGGTGCGCTGCGCAACGCGATGAAGCTGGCGCACGGCCATCTCGACTATCTCGACTGGCTGATCGACAACCGCCCGTGGGCGGCAGGTTCCACCATGAGCCTTGCCGATCTGGCCGCGGCGGCGCAGATCTCGGTGGCGGACTATCTCGGCGGGATCGACTGGGCGGGTCACGAACAGTCGCGCGGCTGGTATGCCGTGTTCAAGAGCCGCCCGAGCTTCCGTCCGCTGCTGACCGAGCGGATGGAGACAATCCAGCCTCCGGCGCATTACGCGCTGGTCGACGGCTAGGGCGCCTCCACCGGGCCTCAGTCGGTCTTGTCGATCCGTTTGGCGTTGCTCTGGGCGACCACCATCAGCGCGATGCCGACCGTCACCAGCCCCATGATCGTGATCAGCGGAACGTCGATCCCGGCAAACATCCGCGCCCCGAGGATGGCGAGCGCCAGAACGAACAGCACGATGCTCAGCGTGCGCGGGACGGTAACGGATGTCTTCTTGTCTTGCATGGCAATTTCCCCCTTGCCTCCCGCCGCCGAGGAGACTGTCAGACTTGCCCCACGCCAGCAAGGGGCCATATGGACACCCTGACGCCAGCAAGGCGCACCCGGGAGATGGCACGATGGACAAGCTGGAACTGACCGACGCCGAGTGGCGCGAAAAGCTCACGCCGATGCAGTATCACATCCTGCGCGAGGCGGGCACCGAGCGCGCCTTCACCGGCGAATACGACAAGTTCTACGATGAGGGCGAATACACTTGCGCCGCCTGCGGCACGCAGCTGTTCTACTCCACCGCCAAGTACAACAGCGGCTGCGGCTGGCCCGCCTTTACCCGCCCGGCCGATGACGAGGTGATCGAGGAGCATCGCGACACCTCCTACGGCATGATCCGCACCGAAGTGCGCTGCGGCAAGTGCGGCGGGCATCTCGGCCATGTCTTCCCCGACGGCCCGCCAGAACAAGGGGGCTTGCGCTACTGCATCAACTCGGCGGCGCTGGTGTTCACTCCGGCTTCCGACTAGGCCGGCCCATCGTCGCGGGGGACGAGCATGCAAGGGCGGTTCACCCGCGGTTACAACTCGCCTATGCAAGGGGCCGCGCTTCGCCCGGATGCGACGGGCCATAACGGATCGAACTGAAGTCCATGTCCAGACGGGGTGACCGGTTGCAGAACAAGGGCGTGCGCGGCAGTCGCCGCGCGGCGGCGCAGCGGGCCGAGGCGCCTGCCGTGCGCAGCAAGCCGAGCGGCGGCAGCGGCAAGGGCAGCGGCGAGCCGCCCGCCCGCTGGCGCGTATGGCTCAAGCGCGGCGTGATCGCGGGCGGCGTGCTGGCGCTGCTGGGCGTGATCTTCCTCGGCTTCGCGGTCGGCTTCGCGGCCCGCTCGATCCCGAGCTTTGCCGAACTGAAGGCGACCCAGCCCGGCCAGACCATCATCGTGCGCGCGCGCGACGGCCGCGAGATCGTGGAACTCGGGCCCAGCTTCGGCGACTGGCTCGATTCCGGCGAGATCCCCGAGACCATGAAGAACGCCATGGTCGCGGTCGAGGACAAGCGGTTCCATTCGCACTTCGGGGTCGATCCGGTGCGCCTGGTGGGTGCGGTGGCCGAGTATGTGCTGGGCGAGCGGGCGCGGATCGGCGGCACCTCCACCATCTCGCAGCAGCTGGCGCGCAACCTGTTCCTCAACAACAACCGCACCCCCGATCGCAAGGCGCGCGAGGCGGTGCTGGCGATGGCGCTCGAATGGAAGTTCTCCAAGGAGGAGATCCTCGAGCTCTATCTCAACAAGGTCTATTTCGGCGGCGGCGCCTATGGCATCGATTCCGCCAGCCGCAAGTTCTTCAGCCACCCCGCCGACGAGCTGTCGGTGGGCGAGGCGGCGATCATTGCCGGCCTCGTCAAGGCGCCGAGCCGCTATTCGCCCACCGCCGACACCCAGGCCGCAGTCGACCGCGCCAAGGTGGTGCTGCGGCTGATGCGCGAACAGGGCTACATCACGCTCGATCAGGCCTCGGTCGATGTCTCGGAAGTGCAGCTCAAGGAGCAGGCGAACCAGAACTCGGTGCGCTATTTCACCGACTGGGTGCTGCCGCAGCTCGATATCATCCTGCCCGAGACCTTCGAGCCGATCGAGGTGTGGACCACGCTCGACATCGGGATGCAGCGCGCTGCCACCGCCGCGATCGAGGCCAACACCCCGGGCAATGCGCAAGGGGCGCTGGTCAGTCTCGACCGCGACGGGGCAATCCTCGCGATGGTGGGCGGCACGGATTACGTCGCCAGCAACTACAACCGCGCCACCGCCGCGATGCGCCAGCCCGGTTCCTCGTGGAAGCTGTTCGTCTATCTCGCCGCGCTCGAGGCCGGTTACACGCCCGAGGATACCGTGACTGACACGCCGGTGACGATCGACGGCTGGAGCCCGCGCAATTCCACCGGGCAGAACATCGGCGAGACCGACGTGCGGACCGCCTTCGCCTTCTCGATCAACACTGTCGCGGCGCAGCTCGGCAACGAGGTCGGGTTCGGCACGGTCGCCTCGATGGCGCGGCGCTTCGGGATTACCTCGGAGGTGGCGACCTATCCCTCGATGGTGCTGGGTTCGTCCGAAGTCCGCCTGATCGAGATGACGCAGGCCTTCGCCGCGATCTCGGCCAAGGGCACCGGGGTCGAGCCCTATGGCATCGCCAAGGTCACCACCGCGAGCGGCGAGGTGCTCTACCGCCACGAGGACACAAGCGAGCGGGCGCTGGTGCCCGACTATGTCGTCGCCGGGATGACCGACCTGTTGCAGGCCGCGGTGCAGACCGGCACGGGCCGCGCGGCGCAGATCGGTCGGCCGGTGGCCGGCAAGACCGGCACTACCTCCTCGAACAAGGACGGCTGGTTCATCGGCTTTTCGAGCGGGGTGACGACCGGTGTGTGGATGGGCCGCGACGATGCCAAGGCGGTGCCCGGCCTGCAGGGCGGCCGCGCTCCGGCGCAGGCCTTTGCCGCCTTCATGCGCTATGCCGTCAAGGACCGGCCCGTGGAGGAATTCGAGACCACCGTCGAACTGCCCGAATGGCAGATGGAGCCCGACGAAGAGGCGATGTTCGGCGAGCCCGAGGATTACTACTTCATCGACGAGCAGGGCAATCTGGTCGAACCCGGACGGCGCGAGCCGAACCGCAGTCCGTTCGGCCCTGATGGCGAGCGCCTGCGCGACGGGCCGCCGGCGGCCAGTCAGGACTTCCTCGAAGAGGCGACCGGCGGCGAGCTGCCACGCTCCCCGCGCGAACAGCGTCGTCCGCCGCAGCCGCAGGCGACCCGTCCTCCGCCCGACGAGTAGAGCGATGTCGCCCACGAAAAAGGGCGCCGGGATCTGCTCCCGGCGCCCTTTTCTTTCGGGTTGGCTCGCCGTTTAGCGCAGACGGACCGGAATGAAGGCCGGCTGCTGGGTGCGGCGCTGGATGCGCAGCAGCAGCGCCTCGCGCCCTTCCGCGGTCGCCGCCTTGACCTGCGCCAGCAGCGCCTCGACGCTGGCGACGTCCTGATAATTGGCCGACAGGATGATGTCGCCGCGCCGCAGGCCCTTGCGTGCGGCGTCGGAATTGGGATCGACCGCGCCGATCACCACGCCCTTGGTTTCCACCGGCACCCCGAGCGAGCGCGCGATCTGCGCCGTCATCGGGATCACCTGCAGGCCGAGCTTCTCCTCGATCGTGCCGTCCGAGGTGCCGGGTGCCATCGGCTCCTCGGCATCGGGATCGAAGGTCTGGGTTTGCTGCTGCAATTCGGCTTCGGTCGGGCGCTTGCCGAGCGTGACGTTGACCGCCAGCTTCTTGCCGTCGCGCAGCAGCTCGACCGGCACCTGCGCACCCGGCACGAGATTGGCGACGAGGAAGGACACGGTCTGCTCCGCGGTCACGTCCTTGCCGTTGACCCGGGTGATGATGTCGCCGGGCTTGAGGCCCGCGCGTGCGGCCGGGCTGTCGTCCTGCACGGTCTGCACGAATTCGCCGCGGCGCTTCTCGAGGCCGAGCGAGGCGGCGAAATCCTCGTTGATCGGGGCGAGCCCGACACCGAGATAGCCGCGCTCGATCTCGCGTCCGGCCTTCAATTGCTCGACGATCGGAGCGGCGATTTCGGCGGGGATGGCAAAGCCGATGCCCACGCTCCCGCCCGAGGGCGAGAAGATCGCGTTGTTGATGCCGATCACGTTGCCGCGCATGTCGAACAGCGGGCCGCCCGAATTGCCGCGGTTGATGCTGGCATCGGTCTGGATGTAGCGGTCATAGGCACCGCCCTGGCCGGTGTTGCGGTAGACCGCCGAGATGATCCCGCTGGTGACCGTGCCGCCAAGGCCGAAGGGGTTGCCGATCGCGACCACCCAGTCGCCCACCCGCGCCGCGCTCGAATCCCCGAACTTGACGAAGGGGAAGGTGCTGCTTGAACGGATCTTGAGCACCGCAAGGTCGGAGGCGGCATCCGCACCCACCAGATCGGCTTCGTATTCGGTGCCGTCGGGCAGGGTGACGGTGATCGATTCCAGCTTGGCGCGGCTGTCGGGAGGGTTGATCACGTGGTTGTTGGTGACGACATAGCCGTCGGCCGAGATGATGAAGCCCGAACCCAGCGACTGCGCCTCGCGGGTCTGCGGCTGGCCGTTGCCGCCCTGGCGGCGGTTGAACAGCTCGGCAAAGGGGGTGCCGGCGAAGGGGTTGTTGTTCACTTCGATGCGCTGGCGGGTGGCGATGTTGACCACCGCGGGCTGGAGCTGCGCCGTCAGATCGGCGAAGCTTGCCGGGGCACCGGCAACCGGCACCACACGGTCCATCACCGCGCCGTCGTTCTGCGCCACCTGGGCGCCGAGAGGCTGGCCGGTGATCAGCGAGATCGTCGCGCCGCCCACCAGCAGCGCGCTCGAGAGTCCATATACGTAGCGCACTTTGTTCACGTCCTCTTGATCCTTATTCTCGTGTCAGGAATGCGCGGGGCTGCCGCTGCGTTCCGTGATCATTCCCTTTGCTGCCCGGCAGCGCCGCCGGAGCGCCCTGATTGAGCCATTCGGGCCTGAACGCCGATTGAACGTTCGCAGACGTTCGCCGGACGACGTAGGCCGCCCGACGAACCGCTTACTTTTTGCCCCGGAACTGGCGGAAATACTCGCTGTCGTCGGACAGCACCATCGCGCTCTGCCCTTCGCCTGCAAGGAAGGTCTGGCGATAGCTCTGCATCGCCCGGTAGAAATCGTAGAATTCCGGGTCCTTGCCATAGGCCTCGGCATAGATGCTCGCAGCTTCGGCAGAGGCTTCGGCCTGGATGATCTGCGCGTCGCGCTGGCCGGCCGCACGGATCGTCGCGGCTTCCTCCTGGCGGTCGGTCTCCATCCGCGTGAAGGCGGCGTCGAGCGGACGGCCTTCGGGCAGATCGGCGGCCTTGATGCGCACGTCGAGCACCTGTGCGCCATATTCGCGCGCCTGCCGGTCGAGCGCCTTGGTGATGTTGGCCATCGCTGTCCCCCGCTCGGCGGAAATCAGCGAGGAGAACGGACGCCGCCCGAGCTCCTGCCGCACCACCGAGGTGAGGATCGGCAGAAGCTGGCTTTCAAGCTGGCGCTCGTCGCCTGCGCGTTCGACCAGCCGCACCGGATCGATGATCCGGTAGCGCGCATAGGCATCGACCTGCAGGCGCTGCTGATCGTTGGAGAGCACCTGGGTGCGCTCCATGTCGAGATCGAGCACGCGGCGGTCGATCAGCCGCACCTGCTCGACGAACGGGATGCGCCAGTTGATGCCCGCCCCGGTCTGCCCGTAGGGCGCGTCAGGACGGAACATGTTGAACACCCGGTCGGGCTGGCCGGTGCGGATCACCACCGCCTGATGGGTTTCCGGCACGATCACGGTGCTGGCGAGCAGCGCCACCACCACCGCGATACCGCCGATGGCCAGCGCCTTGTAGTTCTGCATCAGAGCATTCATCGCCTTATTCTCCCTGCGGCCGCGCGGGCTGGGCCTGCGAGCGCCGCTTCACTTCGGGCAGCGGCAGGTAGGGCATGACATTGCCGGACTCGACGATGGTCTTGTCGGTCTTGGACAGGATCGATTCCATGGTCTCGTAATAGAGCCGGCGGCGGGTCACTTCGGGCGCGAGCTTGTATTCCTCGTAGATGTTGTTGAACTCCGAGGCGTCGCCCTGTGCGCGGGCAAGCAGCTGCTGCGCCACCGCGCGGGCGCGGTTGATCGCGGCATCGGCATCTTGCTGCGCCGAGGAGACGTCCTTGAACGCCTCTTCCACGCGCGCTGGCGGATCGGTCTTGTTGATCTCGATGCCCTGCACGGTGATCCCCGAACGATAGGCATCGAGCCGCGCCTGCATCCGTTCGCGCACGTCCTGCTCGATTTCGGCACGGCCTTCGCCGGTGAGCACCTGATCGAGCTTCTTGCGCGCCACCGCGGCGCGCATCGCCGCCTCGCCGATTTCCAGCAGGGCGTTGCGCGGATCGGAGAGCTGATACTTGTAAAGCGTCAGATCGGAGATGTTCCAGCGGACCAGATAGCTGAGATCGACGAGGTTCTGGTCGGCCGTCAGGATCAGCTTTTCGGTGTTGGTGCCGGGGATGCTTTCCGAACGGATCTGCGTCACGTTCTCCTTTTCGACCATCTCGATCGGCCAGGGCGCGGTAAAGCGCGTGCCGGAATCGATGGTGCGCGAATATTTGCCGCCCAGCCAGGTCACCACCGCCTGTTCGCCCGGCTGAATGAAGTGCACGCTGGTGACCGCGACCCAGATCAGCGCGACCGCGCCGACGATCACCGGCACCCAGCTCTTGCCGCCGGGGCGTTCGGGAAGGCGGAAGGTCGGGCCGCCGGGGCCGCCGCCGCCGGCGCGGCGCGGGCCTTCGGGACCGCGGTTCTTGAAGATGTCGTCGATGCTGGCCGAGCGCCGCTTGCCGGGCTCGCCGCCGCCGGGCAGCCAAGGGTTGCGCGGGCCGTCCCCGCTTGGGCCATCGCCGCTCGGGCCATCCTCGCGAGGTTCCTCGCCTCCGGAGCTGTCACCCTTGCCGGTATTGCCCCAGGGATTCTTGCCAGCCATGGCAAGGCCCTTCGCGGCCAGGCCAAGACGTTCTCTCCAACCGTCCATTCTCTGCATAAGGCCCTTATAGGTATCCCGTCGGTGAAAAACAGGGGTTGGCTGACGGAATTTGATGGTAGAGGCGGGCGCCATGAACAGCCCGTCCGATACCAGCCGCCAGCCGCCCCGTGCCCCTGACGCCGAGGAAGCGCTGATTCGCGCCGCTCTCAGCCCTGAAATCAACCACCGCGTGCGCTCGGCGCGGATCATTGCCCGCCGCGCGGTGATCGTCGCGGAAGCCGGCGACCTGTCGCTTGAGGCACGCGCCGCGCTGGAAGCCGACATCACCGCCGCGCTTTCCCCGCTCGCCGAAATCGACGAGGTGCGCGTCGCGCTGACGGGGGAGCGTCGCCGGGTGCGGCTGATCGCGGTCGGCAGCGGCAAGGGCGGGGTCGGCAAGTCCACCCTCACCACCAATCTCGCGGTGGCTCTGGCCAAGATGGGGCGCAAGGTCGGGGTGATCGATGGCGACATCTACGGCCCCTCGCAGCCCAAGCTGCTCAGGACCGAAGGGCTCAAGCCCGCCGCCACGCCCGAAGGCGACAAGCTGGTGGCGATCGACAGCCCTTACGGCGTCAAGGTGCTGTCGATGGGGCACATCGTTGCGCCGGGCAAGGCGCTGGCATGGCGCGGGCCGATGACGGGCAAGGCGCTGTCGCAGCTGATCGATGCCGACTGGGGCGAGACCGATCTGCTGCTGGTCGATCTGCCGCCGGGCACGGGCGATGTGCAATTGTCGATGCTCTCGGCGCACAAGCCCGATGGGGCGGTGCTGGTCTCCACCCCGCAGGATCTCGCGCTGATCGATGCCGCGCGCGCCGGGCAGCTGTTCGAGCAGGGCGAGGTGCCGATCATCGGCCTCGTCGAGAACATGGCGGGCTATTGCTGCCCGGAATGCGGCCATGTCAGCGATCCTTTCGGCAGCGGAGGCGTGGAGAAATTCGCCGCCGCGCTGGAGATTCCCTTCCTCGGCCGGGTGCCGCTGACGCTGGCGACGCGGATTGCGGGCGACAAGGGCGAGCCGCCCGCCGCCGGCGACGACGAGACCGCCGCGCCGTTCATGGCGATCGCCGCGAGCCTTGCGCGCTGGCTCGACACCGGGAAGCTCTGAGGCATGCAGATCTCGCGGCGCGGATTGCTGGCAGGAGCGGCGGCAGGCGGCGGCCTGCTGGTGGCGTGGTGGCTGATGCCGCGCGCCTATCGCACGCCGCTGGTTGCCGCGCGGGGCGAGCATGTCTTCGGCGCATGGCTCAAGATCGCCAACGACGGCGTGGTGACGGTCGCCGTCCCCCAGCTCGAAATGGGGCAGGGCATCACCACCCTGCTGCCGCAGATCGTGGCTTACGAACTGGGGGCGGACTGGCGGCAGATCGCGGTCGAGCCGGCGCCGGTGTCGGGGGCCTATGGCAATGTCCCGCTGGCGCGCAAATGGATCGCGCTGTGGGATCCGAACTTTTCCGGCCTGTCGCCCTCCACCGATGCGCTGATGGCGGAGCGCTTTGCCGGGGTGCAACGCTTCAACGCCACCGCCGACGGAACGTCGCTCGCCGCCTATGAGATCCCCTGCCGCGAGGCGGCCGCGGCGGCGCGCGCGATGCTGGCGCAGGAGGCCGCATCGCGCTGGGGCGTCGCGTGGGAGGAATGCGAGGTCGAAGGCGGGTTCGTCACCCATGGCGACAACCGCGCAAGCTTCGGCGAACTGGCCGAGGCAGCAGCGGATTATTCCCCGCCCGATCCCCCGCCGCTGCGCCCCGAACCCCCGCGCGAAAAGCCGCTGCCAGCCGATGCCGAGAACCCGCCCGCCTTCCCGCGGCTCGATCTGCCGTCAAAGGTCGATGGCTCCTACCGCTTCGCCGGCGATGTGCGCCTGCCCGGCATGGTCTTCGCCGCGATCCGTCACGGCCCTGCCGACGGGTCGGAACTGGCCGGGTTCAACCGCGATGCCGCCGCCGGGATCAAGGGGCTGGTGGGGATCATCGAGAGCAAGCGCTGGCTCGCGGTCGCGGCCGAGACGTGGTGGAGCGCCGATGCCGCGCTCGAAGCGATGAAGCCCAGGTGGTCGACCACCACGCCGGTCAGCAGCAACGAGATCGCCGCCAAGCTCGATACCCTGCTGACCGGGGGCGAGGCCTTTCCGATTGCCGAAACCGGGTTCGGGCGCGAGGCGCTGACCCGGGTCGATATCGGCCGGCGCTACGAAGTCGAACCGGCCCATGCCGCGCCGGTCGAGACGGCCTGTGCCGCCGCGCGGTATGCCGACGGGCGGCTCGATCTGTGGATGGCGACCCAGGCCCCCGAACAGGCGCGCATCGCGGCGGCGCGGGCGATCGGCATCTCCACCGAGGATGTCGCGCTCTATCCCATGCCCGCCGGCGGCAGCTTCGATGCGCGGCTGGAGCATGATCACGCGATCGAGATCGCGCAGATCGCCAAGGAGCTCGACCGTCCGGTGCAGCTGACCTGGCCCCGCCGCGACGAGCTGATCCGCTCGCGCCCGCGGGCGCCGGCGTGGCTCTTGCTGGGCGCGCAATTGTCGAAGAACGAGGACGGCGCGATCGATGCGCTGCATGTGCGCATTGCCACGCCGCCTGCCGCGAAGGAATTCGGCAAGCGCCTGTTCGGCAATCTCACCACCATGGCCGCGATCCGCGAGACCAGCGGTGTGCCCGATCCGATGGCCTGCGAAGGCGCGGTGCCGCCCTACGAGTTGCCCGGCGTTTTCGTCGAGCACGTGCCGGCGGACATCGGCCTGCCGGTCGGACGCGTGCGCGGCAATGCCTGGGGCCCCACCACCTTCGCGATCGAGAGCTTCATCGACGAGATCGCCGCCCGGTTCGAGCGCGAGCCGCTGACCTTCCGCATTGCAATGCTCGGGAACGACGTGCGGTTGGCCGCCTGCCTGCAACGCGCCGCCCAGCTGGCGGGATGGGACGGCGGGGTCGACCAGAGCGGGCAGGGCCTTGCGGTCGCGCGCATCGGCGAGGGGCCCGAAGCCGCGCGCATCGCCTGCGTCGCCACCGCGCGCCAGAGCGAGGGCGGGGTGCGCGTCACCCAGCTCGCGGCGGCGGTCGATGTCGGCCGGATCGTCAATCACGACATCGCCCGCCAGCAGATCGAGGGCGGACTGGTGTTCGGGATCGGCATCGCGCTCGGCAATCCGGCCAAGCTGCGCGCCGGGATGCCGGAGAGCCTCGACTATGCCGGTCTCGGCCTGCCGACGCTGGCCGATTGCCCCGACATGCGCATCGAATTCCTCCCCAGCGAAGCCCCGCCGGCCGATCCGGGCGAGCTTGGTGCGGTCGTCGCACCGCCCGCGATTGCCAATGCGCTGTTTTCGGCTACAGGCTTGCGGCTGAGACGACTGCCCCTACTTTCGGACGGCATATGACCCGGACAGAACATCACCTCCCGGTCCGGGCAATGCTTGCGCCCCGGAAACCAATCGCCTGCCGACCGTTGGGACGGCAATGACCTGGCAGACCCAGCGCCTTCCGGGCGATCACCCTCCTGTATCAAGTGGCAAGATCGGCGTGTTGCTGGTCAACCTCGGCACGCCCGACGGACCCGACCCTGAATCGGTCAAGCGCTACCTCAAGCAGTTCCTTTCGGACACCCGCGTGGTCGAGATTCCGCCGATCGCATGGCAACTGATCCTGCGCGGGATCATCCTCAACACCCGCCCGCAGAAAAGCGCCAAGGCCTACGCCAAGATCTGGACCGAGCGCGGATCGCCGCTGGCCGACATCACCGCCCGTCAGGCCGAGGCGATGGCGGGCCGGTTCGGGGAGGCGGTGGTGGTCGACTGGGCGATGCGCTACGGCAACCCCTCGATCGAGAGCCGCCTCACCGCGCTGATGGCCGACGGGTGCGACCGCATCCTGATTGCGCCGATGTATCCGCAATATTGTGCCGCGACGACCGCGACGGTGTTCGACGAAATCGCGCGGGTGCTCGGCAAGATGCGCTGGCAGCCAAGCTTGCGCTTCGTGCCGCCCTATCACGATCATCCCGGCTACATCACCGCGCTGGCGGAAGACCTCACCCGGCAGGTGCGCGCCCTCGCCTTCACGCCCGAAGTCATGCTGCTGAGCTTCCACGGGATGCCGCAGCAGACGCTCCAGAAGGGCGATCCCTATTACTGCCACTGCATGAAGACCGCCCGCCTGCTGCGCGAGGATCTGGAGACGCGGCCCGAGTTCGAAGGGGTGCGGTTCGAGACCACCTTCCAGTCGCGCTTCGGCCCGGCGGCGTGGCTCGAACCTTCGACCGATGCGACGCTGATCGCGGAAGGGGAGAAGGGCACCAGGCGGCTGGTGGTCGCCGCCCCCGGCTTTGCCGCGGACTGTGTCGAGACGCTGGAGGAACTCGCGATCGAGGGGCGCGAGGAATTCATCGAGGCAGGCGGCACGGATTATGCCGTGCTCGACTGCCTCAACACCTCCGAACACGGCCTCGCGATGATCGAGGCCATGCTACAACGCGAATTGTCGGGATGGATTTGACGCTTCGGAAACTCTCACTAATGTAAGTTGCGAATCCGAACCCGTTACGGAGCATCGAGAAAGACATGGCCACCCTTGCCGAAGCCCCGCAGGATAGCGAAACCGCCGCCGGCGGCGCCCCGTCGGGCGCCCCCCGCCATTGGAGCGAGGGCCGGTTGAGCGAAGCTGATCTGGCCCACATCCCCGGCGATGCCGGCTGGCCGCTGGTTGGCAACACCTTCACCATGCTCGCCGATCCGCACGCCTTTGCCGAGCGGATGATCAAGACCCACGGCAAGGTTTACAAGAACCGCGCTTTCGGCGGCTGGCAGGTGGCCCTCATCGGGGCCGAGGCGAACGAGCTGCTCTTGTTCAACAAGGACAAGATCTTCAGTTCCGAACAGGGCTGGGGGCCGGTGCTCGACCAGCTGTTCCCGCGCGGGCTGATGCTGATGGATTTCGACCATCACCGGATCGATCGCCGCGCGCTGTCGATCGCCTTCAAGCCCGAACCGATGCGGCATTATTCGGGCGCGCTCAATCGCGGCATCGCCCGCGAAGTCGCCACCTGGGCGGGGCCAAAGGAATTCTACCCCGCGATCAAGAAGCTGACCCTTGATCTGGCTGCCGACAGCTTCATCGGCCTGCCCTGGGGCCCCGAGGCCGACAAGATCAACGAGGCCTTCGTCGACATGGTGCAGGCCTCGGTCGCACCGGTGCGCCGGCCGCTGCCCTTCACCAAGATGAAGAAGGGCGTCGATGGCCGCGCCTTCCTCGTCGACTATTTCACCCGCGAGACGCTGCGCCGCCGCGCGGAAGGCGGCGGGCAGGACATGTTCAGCCAGTTCGCCACCGCGATCCGCGAGGACGGCACCCTGCTGCCGGTCGACGAAGTGGTCGATCACATGAACTTCCTGATGATGGCGGCGCATGACACCATCACCTCCTCGGCGACCTCGCTGATCTTCCACCTCGCCACCAATCCGGAATGGCAGGAGAAGCTGCGCGAGGAGATTTTTGCGGTCACCGGCGGGCCGGATGGCGACGGCAATCCGCGTGCCCTCGACTATGATGATCTGGCCAGGCTCGACCTTACCGAGATGGCGTTCAAGGAATCGCTGCGGATGGTGCCGCCGGTGCCTTCGATGCCGCGCCGGGCGCTGCGCGCCTTCGAATATGGCGGCTACCGCATTCCGGCGGGCGCGATGGTGGGGATCAACATCTACTGGACCCACCATTCCGAGGAATATTGGGACAACCCCTTCACCTTCGATCCGATGCGCTTCACGCCGGAGCAGGTGAAGGCGCGGCACAAATATGCCTGGGTGCCGTTCGGCGGCGGGGCGCACATGTGCCTGGGGCTGCACTTTGCCTATATGCAGGTCAAGATCCTGCTGGCCCAGCTGCTCCAGCGCTACCGGATCGAGGCAGCGGCGGGCTACAACCCCGAATGGCAGGACTGGCCGATCCCGCAGCCCAAGGACGGCCTCAAGGTGACCTTCAAGCCGCTCTAGGGCAGGGATCGCACCGCTCCGCGCCGCCGATGTGTTTCACGTGGAACATCGCGGGCCGTGCAATGATCGCGCAATGACCCGCCGATGATGTGACAACGGGCGGTGCGACGAGCCATCCTAGAAGTCGACGGCGATCCCGTCGCCCCGCTCCCAGTCGCCGTAGCGGGTGGGGGAGAGCTTCTCGTCATTCGTGACCGCCTTGGGTGCCGGCACCGGATCATTGGTCCAGTGGGCGGGCTTCTTGAAGGCCTTGGCGGCTTCGGACTTTTCCTTGGTCATGCCAGCCAAATGCCCATGCTGGCGCTTTGTTTCAAGAAAGGTGCCTTGGTGGTCGCATCGCTTGATGCGAAAAACCGGTTCCCACTTTTTCGCGCGATGCTCTAGGGGCGGGTGATGGCTCTCCCCCCCGGACTTCCCGTGCGCCGCGCCGCGCTTCGCCTGCTCGATGCCGTGTTCCGGCGCGGCGAGACGCTGGAGCAGGCCGAGGGCGCGGCGCTGAGCGACATCCGCAAGGCCCCCGACCGCGCGCTGGCCAAGGCGATTGCGGGCGAGACCTTGCGCTGGCTGACCGATCTCGACGCCGCCATCGACAGCGCAACGAAGCAGCAACTGCCCGATGACGCCAAGGCGCGGATGGTGCTGCGGCTGATGCTGGCGCAGGCGCTCAGGCTCGACACCCCGCCCCACGCGGTTATCGCGACCGGCCTGCCGCTGCTGGCCGGCGGGCCGCGGCGGCTCGCCCACGGGGTGTTCTCGGCGCTGGTGAAGGATGGCGCGGCCGGCCTGCCCGACATCCCGACCTTGCCGGAGCGCGTCACCGCACGCTGGGGCGCGGACAAGGCCGCCGCGATTGCACCGGGCCTTGCTTTCCCCCCCGAACTCGACCTGGCTTTGAAAGAGCCTGCCGAGACTGCCGCCCGCGCCGTCCAGATGGGCGGAATCAGCCTCGCTCCCGGCCATATCCGCCTTCCGCGCGGCAGCGCAGTGGAGAGGCTTGCCGACTTCAAGGAGGGGGCATGGTGGGTGCAGGATCTCGCAGCTTCGATCCCGGCGCGCCTGCTCGGGGCAGGGGAGGGCCGGAGCGCGCTCGATCTTTGCGCCGCGCCGGGCGGCAAGACGATGCAGCTTGCGGCTGCCGGGTGGAAGGTGACTGCGCTCGACCTGTCGAAGCGGCGGCTCGACCTCCTCAAGGACAATCTGAAGCGCACCGGCCTCAAGGCCTCGCCCGTGCGCGCCGATGCACTCGCATGGGAGCCCAAGCACCGCTTCGATGCGATCCTGATCGACGCGCCCTGCACCGCGACGGGCACCTGCCGCCGCCACCCCGATGTGCTGCACCGCATCGGCAAGGGCCAGATCGGCGAGATGGCGGAACTGCAACGCGCCCTCGTCACCCGCGCGGCGGAATGGCTCACTCCCGGCGGGGTGCTGGTCTATGCGGTGTGCTCGCTGGAGGTGGAGGAAGGCGAGGAACAGGCCGCGTGGATCGATGCGAACCTCGGCCTGACCCCTGCGCCGATCAGGCCGGAGGAACTCCCCGCAGGCCTCGCCCCCACGCCTGAAGGCTGGCTGCGCACCCATCCCGGAATGCTCGGCGATCAAGGCGGGCTTGACGGGTTCTTCGTCGCGCGCTGGACGAGGCCCGGGGCAGAGTAACCCGCAGGGCTCCAGCAGCGAATGAGGCAGCAAAGCCCCATTGCGAAAGAGCCAGCCCGATGAAGAAGCCCCTCCTGCTTGCCGCCACCCATGCCGCGGCCCTTGTCCTGGGCTTCGGCCTCGGGGTCTATTTCCTGCCGATCCTCACCGCCACCCCGGCCCCCGATGCCGCCACGCTGGCCGCAGCCGCCAGCCAGGCGACCTATTCCGCGACCTTCCGCCGCGATCTTCCCGGCAGCGACGCCCTGCACTGGGGCGAAGGCACCATCAGCGTCACGCCTGACCGGGTCGTCCACCAGGGCCAGCTTTCGCCTGGGCCGGATTACCGCATCTACCTCGCGCCCCGCTATGTCGAGGACAAGGCCGGTTTCGAGGCGATCAAGGCGCAGTCGGTCGAGCTTGGCGCGATCAAGACTTTCGACGGTTTCATCACCGACATCCCCGCCGGCATCGACATCGCGCAATACGACACGGTGGTCATCTGGTGCGAGACCTTCGGGATGTTCATCACCGCAGGCAAGTACCGGTAAGGCCGGATTCTCCCGCCCCGAACCGGGTCCGGGGCGGGAGAATGCCTTACGCCTTCACGTATTTCTGGAAGCTCTTGCGCAGCTTCATCAGCTTGGGCGGGATCACCGCGAGGCAATAGGGATTGCGCTGGCCTTCGCCGTCCCAATATTCCTGATGATAATCCTCGGCCGGATACCACTCCGCCGTCTGGACGCCGCCCGACAGGCCTTCGATCGTGGTCACGGCGGTCTTGCCGTTTTCGGCATTCCAGCGGAGAATCGCGGCCTCGGCCTCGGCGCCCTGTTCGTCCGAAAGCGGGAAGATCGCCGAGCGATACTGCGTCCCGATGTCGTTCCCCTGCCGGTTCAGCTGCGTCGGATCATGCGTGCCGAGGAATACGTCGTAGATCTCGGCCAGGCTGATGGCATGGGGATCGAAGGTCACGCGGATGCCTTCCGCATGGCCGGTGGTGCCGGTGCACACTTCCTTGTAGGTCGGGTGCGCCTTGGTGCCGCCGATATAGCCGCTCTCCACGCTCTGAACGCCCACCACGTCGCGGAACACCGCCTCGGTGCACCAGAAGCATCCGCCAGCGATGATCGCCGTTTCCATGTTGCTCATCGAAATCTCCGTTGGTTTCTGTCACAGATAAGGGCATCAGCCGTTTTTGCCAGACGGACATGACATTCCATTCCCCCTGAGGAGAGACCCCATGAAGAAGCTGATCCTTGCCCTTACCGCCGCGAGCGGTCTGGCCCTCGCCGCTCCGCTGCTGGCCGACAACCACGCCGGACACGGTGCCCATGGCGGCATGGTCGACGAGGCCCATATCAAGGACACCGCGCATTTCATGAAGATGCACGGCGAGCAGCTTGCGGCCGCGATCAACCACCCCACCCGGGCCGAGGACAAGGTGCGCGATGTGCACCGCCACCCGGCCGAAACGCTCGCCTTCTTCCACGTCGGCCCGAAAATGAAGGTCGGCGAATATGCGCCCGGCGGCGGCTGGTATTCGCGCCTGCTCGGCCACTATCTGGGCGGCGAGGGCCAGCTGGTCGGGCTCTACAACAACCCGCTCACCGCCACCCCGGATCCGGCGCGCCAGCAGCGCCTGCGCGACGCGGCGGCGGGTTTCGGTGCGGAAGTGGCTGGCTACACCGGCCTTCCGGCGGACAGGTTCAGCGGCCTGACCCTCGACAAGGCGGCCGAACAGAAGGGCACCTTCGACCGCATTCTGGTGATCCGTGCGATGCACAACATCACCCGCGCGGGCACGGCCGACACCGAGATCCGGGCGATGCGCGAGCTGCTCAAGGATGACGGCCTGATCGGCATCGTCCAGCACCGCGCCAAGGCGGATGCGCCGTGGTCCTACGCCAACGGCACCAAGGGCTATCTGCGTCAGCAGGACGTGATCGACTTCATGCGCTTGCAAGGCTTCGAACTGGTCGCTTCGAGCGAGATCAACGCCAACCCCAAGGACAGCGCCGATCACAAGGAAGGCGTGTGGGAAATGCCCCCGGTGCT
>VFQM010000093.1_pt1 | contig 110878 bp, 111 predicted proteins | sample 3512391 | NCBI WGS metagenome assembly VFQM01 (sample SAMN10412369, study PRJNA504923) | tailings metagenome | isolation source: Replicate 1 from Balatoc abandoned mine | place: Philippines | reverse complement strand
CTATATCGAGCACCCCGAACTCATCGCCCAGCGCATCGGCCGCTATGCCGATCTGCTGGGGGCGGAACGTGTGATGGCGGGCGTCGATTGCGGCTTTTCGGTCCATGCGGGCAGCAACGCGCTCGATCCCGAGATCGTCTGGGCCAAGCTCGCCGCGCTGTCGGAAGGCGCCGCGATCGCCAGCGACAAGTATTTCTGACAAGTATTGTGCGGGCGCGCTTGCCGCGCAGGCGGTCGGCGCGCTAACCCGAAGGGCATGGATGCCGTCACCCGCCCGCTGACCGTGCAAGCCTTGTTGGTGCGCGGCGGCATCGTCAGCGACATCGGGCCGGAAGATGTCGCGACCTTCGCCGGTCCGGGTTTTGTCTGGCTGCATGTCGAAGGGATCGGCCATCAGGCGTCGGTGGGCGCGGCGATGAGCCTGCCGGGTTATGTCCCCGCAATGGCCGCCAATGCGCTGGTCGCGAGCGAAACGCGCCCGCGCTGCGATGAGGTGGACGAGGCCGCGCTCATCAACCTGCGCGGCACGGCGGCAGACACGATGCAGGACAGCGACGGCCTCGTCTCGATCCGCGTGTGGGTCGAAGGCCACCGGGTCACTTCGGTCAGCCGCCATGCCCTCGCCGCGCTGCCCAAGGTCGAGGCGGCGATGCGCGCCGGGCGGCTGACCGACGGGGGCGATTTCGTGGCAGCGCTGGCACAGGCCATTTCGGTGCAGCTCGACCCGCAGGTCGCCGGGCTCGGCGACGAGCTCGACGATTGCGAGGGAATGCTCGACGAGGGCAATATCTACGAGTTGCGGCGCAAGATTGCCCGCATCCGCAGCCAGGCAATCGTGCTCCGGCGCTTCGTCGCGCCCGATCGCGACGCGCTTGGCCAGATGGCGCAGCTCGAATTCGGCTGGATCAGCAAGGATGACCGCCTGCACCTGCGCGAGGCGGCGGACCGCTTTGCGCGCATGGCCGAGGAACTGGAGGCAGTGCGCGAACGGGCGGCGCTGCTCCACGAACAGCTCACCGATCTGCGCGCCGAGATGATCGACCAGCGCAGCCTCGCGATTGCGGTGACGGCCTTCATCTTCCTCCCGCTGACCTTCGTCACCGGGCTGCTCGGCATGAATGTCGAGGGCATCCCCTTTGCGACCAGCCCCTGGGCGTTCTGGGGGGTGGTGGGGTTCTGCCTGACGATCGGCCTGGCGGTGATGGGGTGGTTCGCGTGGAAGCAGTGGCTTGACGACTAGACAGGAGCGGCCGCGTGCTGAGGCGCCCGTGCGGCCCGCCGGAGCGCGGCGGCGAGCACTTCGGGATCGGTCGGCTTGGTGATTATCTCCGCTTCCAGACCCGGTTCGATCTGGTCGGCCGGTTCCGCATAGCCGGTGCAGTAGACAAAGGGCACCCCCAGCGCCTGTAGCGCGCGGGCGACCGGTGCGTTGCGGCGTCCGGCAAGGTTGATGTCGAGCACCGCGCAATCGGGTGCCCCCTGACGGATCAGCGCCATCGCCGCCTCGACCGAATGCGCCGGACCGAGCACGGTGAAGCCGAGCTCCCGCAGGCTGTCGGCAAGGGTGAGCGCGATCAGCGCCTCGTCATCGACGATCAGCACGCACTGGCCGGACGGGCCGAAATCGGCGCCGAGGCGGGGTTCAGGTCGGCGCGCGAAGCTTTCAGGTCGGGCCGGGGCGGCGGCTGGTTCCTGCACCACGTTCCCGGCAACCGGAAAGGCGATCCGGCAGGTGATTCCGGCAGCTGCCCAGTCGAAGTCGATCTTGCCCGACAACTGGTGCTCGATGGCACCGTGGATGGTGGTGAAACCGAAGCCGGCCTGGTCAGGCGCAGCGACTGCCGGGCCGCCGGTCTCGGTCCATGTCAGTTCGATCCGGGGAGCGCTCCCTTCATCTGCCGCCATCTTCCAGGTCACCGCCAGTCGCCCGCGCTCGGCCGACAGAGCGCCGTAGCGCGCGGCGTTGATCGCAAGCTCGTGCAGCACCAGCGCCAGCGCCTGCGACGCGCCCGGACTGAGCGTCAGCGCCGGGCCTGCGATGTGGAGCTGCTCATCCCGGTTCCGATCGAAGGGTGCGAGTTCCTCGTGCAGGAGCCGTGCAAGGTCAACGCCTTCCCAGCGGCTGGCGGCGAGCAGGCTGTGTGCCCGGGCCAGCGCGCGGATGCGTCCGGACAGGACCGACTTGAAGGCGGCGACATCCTCGACCCGCGTCAGGCGCACGATCGACTGCACGACGCCCAGCAGGTTCTTGGCGCGGTGATCGACCTCGTCCGCCAGCAATCGCGAGCGTTGTTCCGCACGTCGCCGCTCGGTCATGTCGAGCGAGATGCCGACGAGGCCCTTCACCTGCCCCTCTGCATCGCGGAACGGGGTCTTGATCGACAGCCAGTGCGACATCCTGCCGTCGGGGAGCAGGAGGTCGTCCTCGTGCTGCATCGCGGTGTCGGACGCAAGCACCGCCTCGTCATGCGCGCGGATCGCGCGGGCCTGGTCCTGATCGCGGAGGAATTCGAGATCCGTCCTGCCGAGGAATTCTTCCGGCGAATGCCCGACGGCAGTGGCAAAGCCGGGGTTGCCGAGCAGGATGCGCCCTTCGGTGTCCTTGGCGTAGGCGGCGCCGGGAAGGCAGTCGAAGAAGGTCTGGAGCAGGGTATGCGCCCGGTCGCGTTCGCTGGCGATGGTGCGTATCGGGGTCGCGTCGAAATTGATACCGAGGAGGCGCGAGGGCTGGCCCTGCGCATCGCGGAACAGCTCCGCGCGGGCGGCCATCCACATCGTGCTGCCGTCCTCGCGGATGAAGCGGAATTCGAGGTCGAGCCGGTCATGACCCTGCCGGGCGGCTTCGTAGCCGGCTTCGACGCGTTCGCGGTCGGCCGGGTGGATGCGATCGAGAAACGCCGTGACGTTCGGGTGTGGGTGCGGGGCGAACCCCGTGAGCTTGTAGTGGGACGGTGACCACCACAGCACGCCCGTCTTGAGATCGAGTTCCCAGATGCCGATCTGGCCGACCTCCTGCGACAGGTTCAGCCGCGCCTCGCTTTGCCGCAGGCGGTTGTAGGACGTGCGCAGCAGATGGGCGACGGCGATCATCGCCCCGTTGGAGACGATGAACAGCGCGATGTTGACGGCTCCAGCGGGCGTTAAGGCCAACAACCCGCGCGGTTCGATCCAGAAGATCGCGGTTGCGATGGCCGACAGCGCCAGCGACACCACGCCCGGGCCGATCCCGCCGGCGACCGTGCAGGCGAGCACGACGGGAAAGAACAGCACGAAGGGCACGATCCCTTCGCCGAAGACGTCGAGCCAGCGCCTGAAGCCGATGGCGGCCAAAGTGAGAGCGACGGCGAAAAGATAGGTCCGCCAACGCGCACGCCCGCTGAAGAAGCCGAGTCGTTCGACCACGCCGGGGTAGTGGGGGACCGTGCCTGCCACGGTTTCCGGCAGGCCATCAGCATCTTTCACAGAATTCGTCAATTCGCACCCTCATGCCGGAACATCCTGTGAGCCGGGCTTGAAGTCCGGTGCAATCAACATTCGTTCAACGGTCGCATCGACAATTGATGAAAAGGAGGGGAATTCTTTAACTCACGTTAGCTTTGGGACATAACCTCAAGCCGTAATATTCGAAGCGTCCTGATTTGGTTTGGTTATCCTGAGAAAATGTCTATGGTTGCTGAGATAGAAGGATATCACGATCAATCCGCGCGGGCACTATTTGGGAAGTTGCGCCGTTTCTTCACGGATCCCGGGCGAGGCCGATGGCTGGCTGTGAATGGCAAGGAATGCGGCAGGCTCTGGTGGTCGGCCTAGCCCCGACAGCCTGCTTGCCGCCTTGCGTGTGAGGGGCGCGCAAGGAGTGGCCGTACCGACCGAATAACTGCCGTCACGGTCGGCGGACCCGTTGCCGTGCGACTGAAAAAGGTTGGATTGCATGGAACACCACGTCGTCGAATATGGCGAATACATGCCCCACGGCATGTGCCTCTTGTGGAAACCCTGGCTGGTGCTGCTGTGGGCTGGGTCCGATCTCCTGATCTTCCTGTCCTACACTGCGATTCCCGTCGCGCTGTTCATGGTGCTGCGGCGCCGCACCGAGGTGCCGCAGCCGGGGCTCGTCCTGTTGTTCGCCGCCTTCATCCTGCTGTGCGGCATCACGCACCTGTTCATGATCGTGACCCTGTGGGTGCCGATCTATCCCTTCGTCGGATGGCTGAAGCTGATCACCGGGCTTGTCTCCACGGCGACCGCGGTGATGCTGTTCCGGCTGATCCCGACGATCGTCAGCCTGCCCTCGCCGGCGGCGCTCGAAGTGGCCAATCGCGGGCTTCAGGCCGAAGTCGCGGCACACATGCAGACCCTCGCCACGCTTGACCGTCAGGTGCAGGAGCGCACCGCCGAACTCGAACGGGCGACCGCGGCGCTGGCGGTGCAGGCGCGCGAGGCAATCCATCGCAGCAGCAACCTGCTCTCGGTGGTGCACACCCTCGCGCAGCAGACCGCCAAGGGCGCGCGCGATGTCGATGCGTTCCTCGGCCCCTTTCTCGGACGGGTGCGCGCGCTGGCCAACGCCACCCGCTCGATCGCGCGCGACGATCACTCCCGCGCGCAGCTTGCCGCGGTGATGGAAGGGGGCCTTGCGGTGGTGCGGGCGACCTATGGCGCACGGATCACCGCGACCGGCCCGGCACTGGCGATCACGCCCACGGCGGCAGAGCAACTGAGCCTTGCCCTGCACGAGCTTGCCACCAACACCCACAAGTATGGGCTGGGCGCTGCCGAGGACCTGAAGGTGAGCGTCACGTGGGCGGTCGATGATGATGCCTTCGAACTGGTCTGGCGCGAACATGGCGCGCGGACTTCGCTGCCACCGGCCGGTTCCGAGGAGGGCTTCGGCACGATGCTGCTCGTCACCATCGTTCCGGCCACCCTTCAGGGCCATGCCGAGCGCAGCTTCGTGGACGGGGCCTTGACCTACCGGCTGGTGGTTCCGCTTGCCGCGATCATGGATCCGGTCGGCGTGCCCGCGGACAATACGCTCGCCAACCGGATCATTGCCCACAGTTTCAGGGAATGAGCCGCGCGCTGTGCGCAAGGCTCCCCGATGCCAGTTTCGAGGAACGACGCCATGCATGACACAAGGCTCACCGGTCGTCACGTCCTGATCATCGAGGACAATTTCTACCAGGCCGAAGACAGCCGCGAGAGCCTTGCAAGCGCCGGAGCGGTGGTCGCTGCGTGCCGCGCCACGCCTCCCGATCTGGACGAGCTCCTGTCGCACACGCCGGTCGACATTGCCCTGCTCGACATCAATCTTGGCCAGATCCGGTCCTTCGACCTCGCCCGGGCCCTGCTGGCTCGGGATATCCCCTTCGTTTTCCTGACCGGCTACGATCCCGGCATCGTGCCGCCCGATCTCGCCGCCGCCCCGGTGATCGCCAAGCCCGCCGACACCTCCGCGCTGATCGATGCGCTGGCCCGGCAGCTGGGCGCGAGCGGTGCCGAAGGCGATCCCGCCTGATCCGTCGCCCGTAGAGCGGGCGATCACACCTTTGGTTCTCCGATTGTCCCTCGGTGGCACGGCGCCGCCGCGGGCACGCCGCGGCAATTGCTAAGATCGCCTTAACAACGGCATGCTCGCGCCGTTCTGCATTGTGCATGGGCAGCAGCCTGACCGACGTTGCGCAGGACAGGCCATGCCGTTCCGCCGGGAGACAGAGCCTTGCCGCGACCGAACCGTTCCGTGTCGAGCCAGATCGGGTGTGCCGGCGCGTTTGCGCTGGCCGCCGGGCTGGCTTCGGCGGGGCTCGCGGGCAATGGTTTGCAGTGGCGGCTCGAGGCCAATGTGCCGGTCATGTGCGCCATCCTTGCCGTGGATACCGCTGCCGGCCAGCCCGCCGGCCTTGCCATCGCCACCACCTGCAACGCCGAGCGATATCAGCTGAGGCTCCATCAGGCCACAGGGCAGGCGGGGCTGCGCACCGCACGCAGTTCGGCAGGATCGGCGCAGATCATCGGCAGCACGGTCATGATCACCAGCACCCAGCCGGGCTATGCCGTCACCGTGGTCGAGCTGACCGAACCCGTCAGCGCAGGGCAGATCGCTGTGACCCTCGAGCCGATCTAGTACGCGGTGTAGAACAACGTCAGCACATCGCGGTAATCGCCCGCGAAGCGGTTGGCGCCGGGGGCGACCTCAAGCACCATCTCCTCGCGCAGTGCCACAAGCCCCCGGAACGGGCGATTGATCTGCGCGCTGGTCGAAAGGTTCACGTCCACCCCGTCATAGGTCAGCCGATAGGGAATGGCGCGAAGCGGGCCTTGCACGGTGTGGACCAGCTGGCCGCGGTTCTGCGACTGGATGGTAATGCTCACCGCCGCGTTGCTCTGATAGAAGACGGCGGTTCGGATCACCGAACCTGCGGTCACCTCGCCGAAGCTCAGGTCGCGGCTGGTTGCGCCCTGTTCGGCCAGGAACCTGATGGCGGGGCGCACCGTGATCGCGAACAGCACGGCTTGCGGCAGTCCGTTGCCGACCTGCACCAGCACCGTGCCGCGATACTCGCCCGCTGCGGGGAATTGCCCGGCGCTCAGTTCGAACAGGTCGATCGTCACCGCCTCGCCGCGCACGAGGCGGTTGCGGGCGTTGCCGTTCAGTTCGAAACGGGTGACATTGGCCTGCGAGACCAGATTGGAATTGAGCTGGACGAAGCCCAGTTGATAGGCGCCATTGGCAAAGACGAAGGCAGTGCTCGATTGCGGCGTGATGGTGACCGGCGCACTGGTGCAGCGCGGGGGAATGTTGCCGTCGGCGGCTTGCAGGGTGATCTGGAGCACCGTGCGATTGGCCTGGTTTGGATCATAGCTTTGTCCGCTCGCCTGACGCCCGGTGATGCGGTAGCCTTCGGGGCAGCCTCCCCCACCGCCACCTTCGCCCTGCGCGAAGGCAGCGCTTTCCCCCAGCGTGCAGACCCAGACCAGCAGGGCGAGCACCGCTGCACGCGCGAGCCTGTCGATCCTGCCATCGTTCATGGTGCCACCTCAACCATTTGCGTGCCCAGCCGGATGATCGCCGGCGCTGCTTCATCGATCGTGAACTCGAACACCAGATCCCCGCCCACCAGTTCAACCCGGTAGCGTCCCTCAGCCAGCTTCGAGAGCACCGCCCGCCCGGCCGAGTTGGTGAAGACCCCGCTCGTCTCGCCCGTGGCGAGATTGCGGACCACCCCATCGGCCAGCTTGACGGGCGACCCGTCCGGCATGACGAAGGTCACCAGGGCTGAGCGGTAGGCATCGCTCCCGATGCTCAGCTTCACTCCGCTGAGCGCGCCAGGATCGCTGAGATATTCCCCCGCGCCGATATCATACCCCGGCGGCGCGCCCAGCACGCTCACGCGGATATTGTCGGGCCGGTAGCCCGAAAGCTGGCTGATCACCGCAGGGCCCAGAGCGTTGCTTTGCCCCGCGCGCCGTCCGACGCCGCTTGTCTCGACCTCGACGGTGGCCTCCTTCAGCGAGGCGTGGCGATCCACCATCACGAAGCCGCGACCCGGATTGCGCCCGATGCCCAGCGTCCCGTCGGCGAAGGCAAGGCCAGATTGCAGGCGGAAATTGACGATGTTCTGATCGCGCATCCCGCTCGCGCTGGCGGCGCGCGTCCCCACCAGTTCGACATCGAAATTGAAGCGCGAATTGGCGAAGCGCGCCTGCCCCGTCATGCGGTCGAACAGCGGGGAGTGTTCCGCGATCAGCCCGTAATCGAACTCCGGCACGGTGATGTCGCGCACGCGGCGCGCTTCAAACCGGGCTTGCCGGGTCACGCTGTCATAACTGGCGGTGGAAAAATGGTTGCGCCCCAGCGGGATGGTGAGCGTCGCCAGCAGGCCGCGGTCGGTGTGCCCGCCGATGTCGGCATAACGGGCGGTCGCCGATGCCAGCACGCGCCCGAAGGATGCCTGCACCCCGCCAAACACCGCGCGTGTCTCCGGGCCATCGCCGTGGGTTTCGAGATAATTGCCGCCCAGCGCAACCGCCACCCGCTCGGTCAGGCTCAGCCGGTAATCGAGCGCCATGTCGAACCTGACCGGATCGGGGACGAGCGACTGCGAAAGCCGCCGGTAATCGGCCGAGCGATAATCGAGCCGGAGATTGAGCTGGCTGCCCAGATCCGAAATGCGAAAGGGATCGCCGCGATAGGCGAAGCTGACGGCATAGCCAAAATCGCCGCTTGGCCCGTGATGGCTCGTGCTGCCGCCAAGGATCAGCGTGCCGCCCGCCGCCACCCCGGCAAGGGTCACGCCGAGGTTCTGGTAATCGTCCATCAGCGCGAAATGTCCGCCCATCGTGGCCACATCGCTGAGCCCGCGGGCATATTGTCCGGTCAGCAAGGGGGTGGCGGAATAGGCGAAACCGCTTGTCGAAGGCTTGCGCATCAGTCCGGCGGTGACATTGAATTCACTGATCCCCGCGCCCAGCAATTCGATATCGTTGGCCAGCGTGAAGCTGTCGATCTCGCGCCGCCCCGTCGCATCCTCGATGATGATCGAGATGTTGGTCGAGAGCGAAAGCGCTGGGATGCGGTTCAGATCGACCGGGCCGGCATTGACGTCGAGTGCCTGAACCAGCGCGCCGTTTGCATAGATCTCGATCCGCGCCGGGCGGTCGAGCACGAACTGGCGGCGGCCGGTCGGGCGGATGTTGCGCAGCGGCTGCAAGGCATCATAGCGCCGTTCCAGCGAGATGCCGGCAACGTCCGCCTCTCCCGCGATCAGCGGCAGCCCCGCCACCAGATCGCCCGCCGCCACGCGCAGCGCGGACCCTTCGAAATCCTTGAAGGCGACGAGCCGGTCGCGTTCGAACCTGCGTTGCATGTCGCCGGCCAGATTGACCAGACCGCCGAACAGGAGATAGCCCCCCTGATCGCGCCCGCCGAGATTGATGAAGCCTGCAAAATTGTAGAGCAACCGGGTGTCGCCCCGCGGATCGCTCAGGTCGTGCGAACCCACGAGATTGCCAGTGATCCCGGCGGCAAGGTCTGACGGAGCAACGCGCTGGGCCGCGCCGAGCTTGACATCGCTCGCGAAGTCGAAGGTCTGGGCCCCCACGGCTTCGGGGGCGAGGGCGAGCTTGATGGTGAGGTTGGCCGGATCATAGGTGGCGATGATGCCGAGTTCCTGAAGCCGGGCCACGGGGAGGAAACTGCCTGCCTCGCGCTTCAGTTCGGAGCGTTTCGTTGCGGCCAGCTTGCCGCCGAGCGCCGCTTCGAGCGAGCCCGCCTCGATCCCGCGCAGTTCCACGGGGGTGAGTTCGGCGGTGATCAACGCCAGCCGGCTGCCATCGAGCACCGGGACCATGGTGATGCGGCTGACCCTCGGCGCGCGCGGCGCGGGATTGGCCGATGTCGGGACGGGGGCAAGCGCCACATCGGCCGCTGACGAGACAGGCGACGTCGGCGCAATCTCGCCGGATGCCCCGCGAGTATCGGGCGCGGCGACCACGGCGGCTGTCCCTGTGTCGGCACGGGCAGTGCGGCTTATCCGGGGAGCGGGCTCCGGCACCGGTTTCCCGGCCCGTTTCGGCGCGAAAGCGGCAGCATAGGGCCCGGCTTCGATCAGCCGGTCGCGTTCGAAGCGGCGCAGCGCCTCCTCGGCGAGATCGACGAGGCCGCCGAACATTAATCGGTCATCCCGCTCGTGCGCGCCGATCATCGGCAAGCTCCCGAGATAGTCGACCAGACGCGTGTCGCCCCGCAATTCGCCGAACTCGCCCATCATGCCGAGCGGGAGGATCGGTGCCCCCGCCGCCTCGGGCACCAGCGCGAACTCGAGCGTCAGGGTGGCGGGATCATAGGCGGCAATGATGCCAAGGTCCTGAAGCCGGTTGACGGAGAGGAAGCTGCCAGCCTCGCGATCAAGCTGCGCGCGATGCGCCTGGCTGAGCCGGTTGCCCAGCGCCAGCGCCAGCGAACCCGCCTCGATCCCGCGCAACTCGGCCGCGCTGAACTCTGCCGTGACCTGCGGCAGCCGGATGCCCTCCAGCACCGGGCGCATGATGAACAGGCTCACCTGCGGCGGGCGCGGGGTCCAGATCGCGGCCGCCGCCCCTGCGGCAGCGGCCGGGTCAGCCGATGCGGGGGCAGGCGGAGGCGCTGCTGCGTTCCCTGCGGCCGCGAAGCCGCCGGGGGCGGCCCAGGCCGCGCCGCCGGTTGCCGTCAGCAGCGGGACGAGCATCAGCCGGCCATGCCGGATCACGCCCTGGTGTCGGCCCCCGCGCGGCACGTGTCAGGACCTTGTCACCGGCCAGGCTCCGTCCCCGCCGCGGCCGCGGGCAAATCCGCGTCAGCTCTCACCGCGCAGCAGCCGGACTTCGACCGGACTGCCATTTGCACCCGGTCCCGCAACGAGGCTCTTGTCGAGCGGGACGGCAAATTCACGGGTCGCACCGGGGGGCACGATCGGGTTGCTCACCAAGGTGGTCAGTTCGTCCGGGGTCAAGGTAATGCGCGCTGCGCCGACACGATATTCCAGAGCCTGTCCGGTCAGGAACCCGTAGTCGTTGCCGCTGTTGGCCACCTTGAAGCGCAAGGTCTGGTCTGTGGCGGCCGCCTCGCTCACTGCCAGACGCGCCCGTGCGCGGGGCGGCTGGACATAGACCGCGACGCCGAAATTGTAGGTGAACTGGATGCCCGTGCCCTCCAGCTTGTTGACCGGAACCTCGGTGACCTGAACGACGAAGGCCTCGGCCGCCTCGCCCAGCGTGCCGACATACTGGATGCGGATCGCCTGTGACTGGCCGGCGGCAATCTGCACCTGCGGGGGGAAGGTGATGAATTCCTCCTCCGCCGGCTCGAACACCTGCTCGCCATCGGCGGTCACGATCCGGCGGAACACCTGGATTTCGACCGGCAGCGGTTCTGTGCGAATGTTGTTGATGGTGATGGTGGCGCTGTTCTGGCCGCGATCCGGCTGCAGGAACACCCGCATCGGCGTGACTTCGTAGGCCACCGCCGCGCCTGCCAGCGCGAATGCCGTTGCCAGGGCCAAGGCGATCCACAGCCACCGCATCGGCCCCTTGCCGCGATCGACCATGCCCGGTTGCGTCATGTCTCTGTCCGTCATCCGAATTGCAGTGCACAAGAACTCGGGGCACTGCAGTGCGAAGCGCCACAGCGTCCCCTCCCATCCCCTTAAGTTTAACTTCTGTTAACTTACAATGCGCGCACAAAAAAAGTGGTGGAGCCAAAAGGCTCCACCACTCTCGAGGCGTTGCGGGGCAGTGGCCCCGGCGGATCAGATCGCGGTGACCGTGATCGTCACGGTGTCGCGGTAGTTACCGGCATAGACGGTGGTGCCCGGCGCGCCGTTGCCACCCGCAGCGCCCTGCACGCCGAAAGCCTGGAAGCTGACATTGCCGGTTTCGCCCGCGAGGAACGCGGTGCTGCCGCCGAAGGTGCCGGTCACCGGCGAGCTCAGCTGCTGGGCCGAGAACGACAGGCCCGAGTTGCCGGTGTGCGCCATGTTGAAGCGGATGCGGCGCGCGTCGTCGGTCGTGGTCGCGCCGTTGAGGGTCAGGAAGCCGTTGTTCTGCGAGGTGATCGTGCGGGTGAAGCCGTTCACGCTGTTGCAGCGATAGGTCGCCTCGCCCGCGGCCACGTCAACCGTGCTGCTGGTGGCCACCGTGGCGAGCTCGCCGAATTCGACCGGAATGGTCGAGCCGCTGGAATTGTACACGCCGCACGACGGGGCGACCTGCGCGTTGAGGTTGTAGGTCAGGCTCTGGGCCGAAGCGGGCACGGCGGCGATAGCAGCGATCCCGGCAGCAAGGAGGGTAATCTTCTTCATGGGTCTGGTCCTCAGTTCTGGTGGTGAAAGGTCTTGGTGGTCGTGATCAGTTGGCGGTGACCGTGATGGTCACGGTGTCGCGGTAGTTGCCCGCCAGAACGGTCGTGCCAGGCACGCCGTTGGCGGCCGGGGCACCGCGCACCCCGAAAGCCTGAAAGGTGATCCCGCCGGTCTGGCCGGCAAGCCAGGTCGGGTTGCCGGGGAAGCCGCGGCTCAGCGGCGAAGTCAGCTGCTGCGCCACGAAGCCCATGCCGCTCCCGCCGCCGTGCTGCATGTTGAAGCGGATACGGCGGCTGGCATCGGTGGTCGGATTGCCATTGAGGGTCAGCCAGCCGTTGTTCTGCGAGGTGATGGTGCGGGTGAAGCCGGTTCGCCCGTTGCAGCGATAGGTGGCGCTGCCCGCTCCGACGCTGACAGTCGCGGTGGTGGCGACATCGGCAAGCGAGCCGAAATTGACGTCGATCACGGTGCCGGTCGAACTGTAGACGCCGCACACCGGCGCAACTTGCGCGGCCATGTCGTAGGTGAGGGTCTGGGCTCCGAGCGGCGCTGCGGAGAGTGCCGCGATGCTGGCGGCGGGTATCATGGACGTTCGCACGATCTGGTCCTTTGCTGGGGTGTCAGTTGGCGGTGATGGTGAGAGTGACGGTGTCGCGGTAGTCGCCCGCGAACACCCGCGTTCCGGCAGGAGACCCGCCGCTGGCGGTGCCTTGCACCCCGTAAGCGCGGAACCATACGCGCGCATCCTCGCCATTGAGGAAGCGCGGATTGCCTGCCGTGTCACGGTGGGTGCTGATGCGCGGTGTGGTCAGCTGGGTGTAGTTGAACCCGTCCGCGCCCCAGTGCTGCATGGTGAAGAGGATGCGGCGCGCATTGTCGCCGGTTGGCTGGCCGCCGAGCGTCATCCAGCCATTGTTCTGCGAGGCCACCGTGCGGGTGAAACCGGCCCGCACATTGCAGCGATAGGTGATGTTGCCGGCCGAGCGCCAGATGAACTGATCGGGGGCGGTGTTCGCCAGCGCGCCGAAATCGACGGGAACGGTCTGTCCCTCGGCATTGTAGGCGCCGCATACCTGGCGGACCTGCGCATTCAGCGCGTAGTTGGAGGCTTGCGCGAACGCTGCGCCCGATGCAGACATCATGCCTGCAGCAAAGACGAGCGTTACAAGCTTCATTTCCCGAACCCCTAGCGATGTCGCACGCCCGGCAGGCTTGATCCCTGGGTCAGCGACCGTGTGTGGGATCGGTTTTTCCGGAACGGCGTGTTCGCTGCTTGTTAGCCAACAGAGGTAAATTAATGTTTACCGTGATCCGGCCTTGTAGGTTTACCTAGTTGCTGGGGCCGGAGGGTGAATTGCCTTGATCATGACAGCCTCTTGGCAAACAGCATGGTCATCATACGAACTGGTGTTGACCAATCACGTGTCATCATGGCAATGGGCGGACCCATCTCGCAGGGCGGTGCCAACCGAACTGCAAACCGAGAGTGGCCGGCGAGAAAAACGGCAGGCCTTCTCAGCGCAATGCGGGTGTAGCTCAATGGTAGAGCAGAAGCTTCCCAAGCTTACGACGAGGGTTCGATTCCCTTCACCCGCTCCAGCGCCGGCCCGCCCCCTCCTTCCTGTCAGCAGCCCAGCTGATCCGCCAGATCGGTAAGGCTGGTCGCGGACCATTCCCAGGCCTGTTCGTGGTGCGCATCGGGGGCGGGGGCGCCGCCGTATTCTGCGGGGCGGTCGACATAGGCACACATCAGCCCGCAGGCGCGTGCGCCTGCAAGATCGCCGTGGTGGGCGGCGACGAAGGCGAGTTCGCCCGGTGCCACCGCCAGCAGTTCGGCGGTGCGCATATAGGCGCGGGGGTCGGGCTTGTAGAACCCGCTCACCTCGGCGCCCAGGATCGCGTCCCACGCCAACCCGCCCCGCCGCGCCATCGCCAGCAGCAGCGCGACATTGCCGTTCGACAGGGTGACGATCGGGAAGCGCGCCTTCAATCGCGTCAGCCCCGCCACCGCATCGGGCCAGGGATCCAGCCGGTGCCATGCCCGGGTCCAGTCGGCGAGCAGCGCCTCGTCGAGTCCCGTCGGATCCGCGCCCGCCTCGCGCAGCGCCGTCTCCAGCATCTCGCGGTGCAGCACATCGAGCGGGACGAAGGCGCGCCCCGATTTCTTCATCCCGATCATCGCCGCGATGTACTGCGCACGCCACGCATCGGCGAAGGTGGCCGGATCGCGCCCGGCAAGCCCCACCTGCGGCAGGAACTCGGCGGATTCGCGCGCGATGCTGGTGCGCCAGTCGACGACCGTGCCGAACACGTCGAAGGCGAGCGCCCTGGGCAGCGTCATTCTGCGATCCGCGTCGGCTTGCCGATGGTTGCAGCGCGGATCGCGGCCTTGTGGAAAGGCAGGCGGTGCCAGCGTTTTTCCGCATAGGCGCGGGTCTGGTCATAGGCGTGGGGCGATGCGGGGTCGGTCGATTGCGAATAGCTGAGGATGGCGTCCGCCACTGGCCCCTTGTCGTCGAAGCCGACGATCTGGATGTAGCTCGTGCCGTGGCGCGGCACGAGCTTGCCGCTGGCCGCGCGGTCGGATTCCTGCATGTTCAGCACCCCCAGCGTACCGGGGCCGCCGTGGATCGGGATCGCGGCGTTGCCCGCCATCACCACCTGCTCCTCGCCCCACGCAGCGTCGAGCGCGATGCCCTGCTGGTCCAGTTCCTCAACCGTTTCGGCCAGCGCGGCGAGCAGCTTTGCGCCCGCCTCGCCCTCGGTCGCGAGATCGCTCGGGGTGGTGACGGGGTTGGCCGGATCGAAGGGCACGGCCCACAACCCTCTGATCTGCACCGCCCTGGGCCAGAAGGCGCGGAACAGACGCGCGCTGCGGCTGGTCGCCTCGAAGCGGCCGTCCCACAATGCGAGCGCCGCACAGCCGCGGGCGGCGGCACCATCGGCCCCCTGACACAGCGCCAGCAGTTCGGGCAGGGCAAGATCGGCGGCAAGGCTCCTGTTCCCGAAGGCGAGCGCCTGCGCGCGGGCGTGGTCGACCTTGCCGCCCGCCAGCATCGCCGCAGTCTCGGTGAAGTTCGAGCGGGTGCGCAAGCTGCGCGGCGTCGCATAGCGCCCGAGGATCGGGGAAAGCTGGCGATGCGGCAGGGCCGGGTTGCTCAGCCAATAGCTGTCGTTCGAATTGGTGAGCCAGCTGCGCACCGTGGTCGCCGCCTGATCGCCCGCCGGCATCAGGCCCGGCTCCGGCGTGCCTGCCGCCGCGCCCCATTCGCAGGCCGCCTTGCTGCCGTCGAGTAGGATCGCGAATTCGGTGAACAGCGGCGCGACCGGCGTCGCGCAAGCCTTGACCTTTTCGGCCGAGACATTGGGGACGGCGGTGACGTCGGCGTGGAGCGCGTCGCCATACCGGTCGGCGGCGATGGTGTTGACCCAAGGGATGCCGAGCGTCTCGCTCAGCACCGCCTTCACCTCGCCCACATTGCGCGCCCCGCCAATGCGCAGCCACGCCTCGATCCCGCGCTGGTTGCCGCGGTTGGCGTCCTTCAGGGCGAAGGCGGTCTGCGCGCTCCAGGCGATCCCGCGCGCCGGGACCACGAAGACCGGGCCCCAGCGGGTGGAATAGAGCGTGCGGGTGACGGGGTTCTCGCCGTCGGGCATCGGCACGGTGACGGTCCGGGGGGTCATCGCCTCGGGTTTGCCGTCGACGATGTAACGGGTGGGGTCCGCCGGATCGAGCGCCAACTGATACAGCGTGAAGTGCCGGGCCTCGGTGACGGTGTGGGTCCAGGCGACATCCTTGTTGAAGCCCAATGTGACCATCGGCGTCCCGGCAAGGCCGGCGCCCATCACCTCATAGCCCTCGGGCCCCTTGAGGTGCATCTGCCAGAACCGGTTGGGTCCGGCCCAGGGAAAGTGGGGGTTGCCGATCACCATGCCGCGACCGTCGGCAGTGACATCGCCGCCGAAGGCCCAGCCGTTGCTGCCCATGCCCAGTTCCCCGGGGTCGGGCATGTGGATCGCAACCTTGGGCGCGGGGCTTCCCGGAGGCGCAGCGTTGGCGATCGCGGCGGCAAGGTTCAGGGAACTCGCCAGCAGCATCTGCTTCTCGTTCAGGCGCAGCATGTCGTCGGCGGTGATCGGCCGCACCCACGCCTTGCCGCGGCATTGAGCGGGAACGCCTTCGCTGCCCGCATCGCGCAGGAAGCGGTTGTAGCCCGCGACATAGCCTGCCAGCAGTTCCCGTGCACGCGGGGAGAGCGCCTTGGCGCCTTCGCGCAAGGCGGGAAGATCTATCACGGCACGGAAGAACACGTCGGAAGAGAGGTTGTCGACCTGCTCGAAGCCGAGAGTGGCCTTGGCTTCCGGTCCGAAGTGGAGCGAGCGTTCGCCGGCGACGGTGGCGTATTCCTCGGCCAGGAGGCACAGATTGTCCTGAGCATAGGCATAGGCGACCCCGTAGCCCAGGCCGCGCCAATCGCGCGCCTCGATATGGGGGATGCCGTAGGTGGTGCGGGTGATGGTTGCGGCTGCCCGCTTGCCCGCCTGCGCCGCGCCTGCCGGAACCATCGCTAGCGTCGCCGCCGCTGCGGCGAGAACCGAAATTCGCATCATGTCTCTCTCCCGTCACCCGCTTTCCGGGTTTCAGCCGGAGACCTATCGGGCGCGTCGGCAAAAGAAAAGGGGCGCCCCGCCGTTCTGGCGGAGCGCCCCCTCTCCTGCTTTTGCCGGGATCAGAAGGCCGCGGTGATCGAGAACACCACGGTTGCGTCCGAGATCGACTTGCCGTCGAGCGTCGCGAAGTTCGGACGGATGCGGTTGGCTTCGGCTTCCGAGATGTCGGTGTCGACATAGGCGACTGACAGGGTCAGGCCCGAAATCGGCGTGACGTCGGCCCCGATCAGCCAGTCGAAATAGGTCCCGGTCGGCGCCACGCTGGTGCCGTTGGGGCCGAGGCCGGGGTTGCCGTCCGAATAGCCGATGTGCGCCTTGAAGCTGAGCGGGAAATCTCCGACGGCGTAGACGGCATCGCCGGCGAGGTAGAGGTTGTCCTCCTTGTCGCCCGGATCGGCCGGAGCGCCGACGGGGAAGGCATTGCCGAGCGCTTCCTGCTGCGGCGCATAGGCGACGGTCGCGGTCAGGCCGACCGGGCCGACGGTGCCGCCGAGCTTGGCGTAGAATTCGACGAAGTCGGTGGTGTCCGCGCCGCTCGGATACATGAACCACGTACCGCCGACGTCGAGCGTGCCTTCACCGACCGGCAGCTTGTAGCCGGCGTAGATGTCGAGCTCCATGTTGGCGCCGCCGAAGGTACCCCAGCCAGCGAGGTTCGAACCCCAGGTGCCGACATAGAAGCCGCTTTCGTGGCTGATGGTGAAGCCGCCCTGCACCGCGATGCCTTCATCGCTCTGCGAGACACCGCGGAAGCGGTAGTCGGAGACGAGGCTTGCCGACCCCGAGATGGTGATTGCCGGCGTGTCTTCTTCCTGCCCGGTGGCGGTCGCGAAGTCGACCGGCGCGATCGCAGGCATGGCAAGCGAGGTCGGAGCGGCGGTTGCCGGCGCGGGCGCGGCAGGATCGACGACGGTGATTTCAGCCTGGGGTTCGGTTTCGGGCGCTGCGGCGACGTTTGCCTCCCCGGCAAGAGCGGGCGCGGCAAAGGTGGCGGCAAGGGCGACAGCCGAAGCGGCTGAGGCGAAACGAATGAACATAAGGAACGCTCCATAGAGAGGTTTGGATCGTTCCACCTGCGCGACGTGCAGGCCTTTCTTATTTCGAGAATCGTGGTCCCGTCACGTCACGTGCATCTTCATTCATGGGCGTTGCACGCACAAAGGTTATGTGAAAACGCCCCCCGTTATTATCTTCTTGCGTGTTATTCCTGCAACAGTCGGAAGATTGGTATATACTTGATATTGCAGCTAATGCGCTGAATTGGGCCGTCAGACGCAAGAAGGGCGCCGTCGCCTTGCAGCGACAGCGCCCCCTCGCGGCGTCACACGTGTCGGAGCGTCAGAACGACATGCCGACGGCGAGCTTGTAGAAATCGCCGTCGTTGCCGTCTTCGATGTCGGCACCGGCGGTGAAGCGGGCGAAGAAGCCCTTCTTCATCGTGAACTGCACATAGGGGCCGACCCACTGGTACACCACCGCGCTGCTGCCGCCCTTGGCGCGGGTGTTGCTCAGCAGTTCGTAATGCGCGCCTGCCGAGAAGTTGCTGCTGAACTTGTAGCCCGCGTTGATCCAGGTGTGCAGGAAGTCGAGCGAGCCTTCGTCGTTGCGGTTGCGCAGGGCTGCGTAGTAGCCGCCGTAGTATTCGGCTTCGAAGGTGTCGTCCGAATAGTTGATGGTGAGGCTCGGCACGATCCCGTCGGCGAAGTTGCCGCCGGTGCCGGTCGGATCGCCATCCTCGTCACGCACGCCGCGCGAGAGCAGGGCGCCATTGGTCAGGCCGACCTGCGGCTTGATCTGGAGCTTGCCGTCATTGAGGATGAAGTTGGCGCCGATGCCGAACTCGGTCCACAGGTCGGTGCCCGGGCCGTTGCCGAAGGCATCGGTGGTCCACATGATGCCGTAGAAGCTGAGATCGACGTTCTCGCTGACGGGGATGAGGCCGTTAAAGGTCGGGTAGAAGCCGAAGAACGAATCCTGGTTCAGAACGACGCTGAAGCGCTCGTCGCGCTGGGCGGGACCCTGCGCGGCGGCGGCCAGCGCGGCGGCAGAGACGGCGACATCGCTGCTGCCGGCACCCACGGCGATGGCCGGTGCGGCCGGCGCTGCGGCGCGGGCGAGATCGAAGCCGGTGGCGGCGTTCTTGTCGGATTCGGCGGCGGTGACGATGACGGTCGCAGCGGCGGCGTCGATCGCGGCGCTTTCAGGACCCTGCGCGAAGGCCGGAGCCGACAGGGCACACCCAAGGGTCAGCGCCGAAGCAGCACAAGCAAAACGAATTGTCATAAGGAACGCTCCTGATTGAGAGGTGGGACCGTTCCGCCTGCGTGCTGCGCCGTGACCTTCTATTCTCCCGAACGGGCCATATCCGCAGCAGGACCGCTGAATAGCGTCGTGGACGGGGCGAACAATTCGTAATTTTCTCTCAAGTATCACAATACTGGTATAGTGTTGCGGCAGAGAGACAAATTCCATTACTGCTTTTTTTATTTATAAGTACATTCGAATATATGTAGAATTGAGAATAATAAGGTATGCAGATATGTCGCGCATTACAGAGCGCGGCGCTCAAGCGCACCCCACGACAGGGGGCTGCACCACTCCAATGATCGTCGGTGCCCGGCGGCGTGCTATCTGGGCGGCATCCGGATCGCCCCGTCGAGCCGGAACTGGTGCCCGTTGATATAGCTGTTGCGGGCGATCTCGAGCACCAGCGAGGCGAATTCCTCGGGTTCGCCGAGGCGCTTGGGGAAGGGGACAGAGGCGTTGAGCTGCGCCCACATCGCTGGATTCCGGTCCTTCATCCCCAGCATCAGCGGCGTGGCGAAGATTCCGGGCATGACCGAATTGACCCGAATGCCCATGTCCATCAGGTCGCGCGCCATCGGCAGGACGAGGCCGTTCACCCCGGCCTTGCAACTGCCGTAGATTACCTGCCCGATCTGCCCGTCCTGCGCGGCGACGCTGGCGGTGAGGATGATGCAACCCCGCTCGCCGTCGTCATTGAGGGCTTCCGCGTTCGCCATGCCCAGCGCCGAAATGCTGGCGACACGGTAGCTGGCGACAAGGATCCCTTCGGCCCCGAAGGCGTAATCTTCGGTCGGGAGGCGCTTGTAGGACCCGGTCTCCTTGTCCCAGCCCAGCGTCTTGCCGCGCCGGGAAGCCATCGCGCAGTGCAGCGTCACGCGCTCCTGCCCGTGGGCGGCGCGCGCCGTGGCGAAGCCAGCCTCGACGCTGGCCTCGTCCATGATATCGACATGGTGGAAGGTGCCCCCGATCGCGGCGGCATGTTCCTCGCCCGCCGCATCGTTGATGTCGAAGATCGCGACCTTCAGCCCGGCGGCGGCGAAGGCGGCGGCGCTCGCTTTGCCGAGGCCGCTTGCGCCGCCGGTGACGACCGCGGCCATGCCCGGTTCCAGTTTCATAGCGATATCCTCTCCTGCTGTGTCTTTTGCCGGTCGCTAAGCCGTCTTGCGGGGCGGCGCCACCCCCAGAATTGCGGCTGTGGCGCGTGCGCGGGGATGTAACCTCATCGTCATCTGACGGTCGCGTGCCGGTCGTGCACCGGTCGCTCACCTGTCACCAGCGGCCGCTAACCGCACCCCAACACGGCCCCCGATCCTGGGGAGCCGCCAGGGGGAACACCTATGCTTCGTACCAAGCTGTTCGTCACGAGCGCGCTCGCCACGCTCGCCGCCGCGCCCGCCTTTGCGGACGACACCACCGATCCGCAGGCTGTCGCCATCACCGCCCAAACGGGCGGGGCGCTCGCCGAAACCGAGGAGAGCGAGGACGACCGGGTCCAGACCGCCAAGGAAATCGTGGTCCAGGGCTCGATCGGGTTCCGCAACCGCTCCGATTCGGCCGAGCCGGTGCTGGTCTATGATGAGGAATACTTCCAGCGATTCGAACCGCTGACCGCAGGCGATGCGCTGAAGCGCGTGCCGGGCGTGACCTTCCTGTCCGACGTGATCGAAAGCGACGGAGCACGGCTGCGCGGTCTCGACCCGGGCTACACCCAGGTCCTCATCAATGGCGAACGCGTGCCCGGCGGGCAGGCGGACCGCTCGTTCTTCCTCGATCGCATCCCGGCCGAGCTGATCGAGCAGGTCGAGATCGTGCGCTCTTCCTCCGCGCGCCGCACCGGCGATGCGGTGGCGGGATCGCTCAACATCAAGCTGCGTGACGGATTCGCGCTCGACGGCGGCTACCTGCGCGCTGGCGGCCTGTTCTTCGACGACGGAGAGTTCAAGCAGTCGGGCGGCTTCTACTACGGCGGGGCGCTCGCGGGCGGGCGCGTATTGATCGGCGCCAACATCCAGGGCCGCTACAACCCCAAGGAAAAGTCGAGCCTGCGGTTCGGCGACAGCCCGGAAAACAACCCGGACTTCTTCTCTGATGACTTCGACAACCGCGAAGACCAGACCGATGTGCGCGACGGCACCGACTATGCCTTCAACGCCAGCTGGGGAATCGAGACCGATACGCTCGAATTCGAAATCCTGGGCAACTACGTGCGCACCGAGCGCACCGAGACCGAGCGCTCGTTCGAATACTCCCGCCCGACCGGCATTTTCGGGCCCGTGGACAACGATGACGACACCGACGATGCCGGCCTTCTGACCGACAACAGCAACATCAACGACATCACCACGGAAAGCTGGGCGCTGATCGCCAAACTCGACTACGACTGGGGCTTCGGCGACACCAAGGCACGGATCGGCTTCTCGCGCTTCGACGACTTCCAGGACGAGTTTGAATACGAGGTCGATTTCGACCGCAGCCGCCCGCGCTTCACCGGCGATCTGGCCCTGCGTGACACGGTCGACGAGGAGTTCTTCGTCAACCTCGAACAGGACTTCGACATCGGGGAAGATCTCGAATTCGCGATCGGCGGGTTCCTCCAGAACAAGGATCGGGACTTCCTGCTGCAGGAGGTGCGCAGCCGCTTCAATCTCGATAACGCCATCCGTGCCGGATACGACCAGTTCGCCCGCAATCCGGGCGAGTTCGTGCCCGATGCCTTCCCGGCGCTCGGTGCCACGTCGAGCAACACCATCGCCGAAGACCGCCGCGATCTCTACGCCCTGATCGAAGGCGAGCTGGGCAACGTCACCTTCGAGGCGGGCGTTCGCTGGGAAAGCACGGATGTCACCATCACCGACCGGCTGCCGGGCGGCGAGGGAACCATCACCAACGATTACGACGAGTTCCTGCCTTCGGCATCGGTCAAGATCGAGGTTGGCGACGGCCGCTTCACCATCTCGGGTGCGCGCACGATGCGCCGTCCGCGCTTCGACTTCATCACGCCCGGCCTGCTTCAGGCCGAATTCGGCGACAACGACTTCCGCGGCAACCCGCTGCTCCTGCCCGAAACCGCATGGGGCGGGGACATCGGCTACGAGCACAAGATCGGCCGGACCGGGGTGATCGGCGTCAACGTGTTCTACCGCGATATCAGCAACCTCAACGAGCTGACGGTGGAGCTCGACGAGAACGGCAACCCGCGGCCCGGCTCGGAGGATGATCCGGAATCCGAAGATTCGCGCACCTTCATCTACACCCCGCGCAACACCGGCAACGGCGAGGTCTACGGGATCGAGTTCGACGCCTCGTTCAGCCTCGCCTTCCTCGGCCTGCCTGACACCGGCGTGTTCGGGAACTTCGCGCTGCTCGACAGCAACATCACCGACGAGTTCGGCGAGCGCCGCTTCAACGACCAGTCGGAATATGTCTACAACTTCGGCGCGATCCAGAACATTCCGGCGTATGGTGCCGCCTTCGGCGCGACCTATCGCAAGCAGGGCGCTGCGTTTGGCCGCGTGATCGGGGAGGAAATCACCACCCGCTATGGTGCGGACCTCGAAATCTTCGTCGAGAAGCGTTTCGGCGACAGCTTCACGATCCGCGCGGTGGGCTCCAACCTGCTTGATGGAACCAAGGACGAGGATTTCAACAAGTTCACGACCGTCGCCAATCAGGAAAATCGCGAATTCGACGAATACGAGCTCGAAAGCGAGCGCGCCGGACCGGTGTTCCAGGTGGTTGCCCGCTATGCTTTCTGACAAGAGGTCATGCGTTCTGATGCTGCGTCCATTCCACGGCTTCGCGCTGCTCAGCCTCGGCATGGCGGCGGCCTGCGCCACGGTCCCCGCGATCATGGGCGATCCCGCCGTCACCGTCACCGCGCGCGTGGAGACGCCCCCTGTGGGCACCGCGCGCGAGGATGCGGCGGACGATCCGGCGATCTGGCGCAATCCCTCCAACCCGTCGGCCAGCCTCGTCGTCGGCACCGACAAGAAGGGCGGCCTCTACGTCTATGACCTCAAGGGGACGCAGAAGAGCTTTCTGGCGGCGCCGGGGCTCAACAATGTCGATCTGATCGACTTGGCCGATGGCCGCGTGCTGGTGGCGGCGAGCGACCGGAGCGATCTTGCGACGGTCAACCTGTTCCTTGCCCTGCTCGACACCGCCACCGGCAGGCTCATGCCGGCTGGCAAGATCGCCGTGGGGCCGGGCGAGGGCTATGGCATCTGCATGGTCAAGCCTGCGGGCAGCGAGGGCATCGTCGCCTTCTCCGCGCCCAAGAGCGGGACGATCTATCGCACCGTGATCCGCGAGGCGGGCGGCGCCTTCACTGGCACCACCACCACCCTCGCGCAGGTCCCGACCCAGACCGAAGGCTGCATCGCCGACCCGCGCACGAACACGCTCTACATCGGCGAAGAGGACGCCGGGATCTGGGCGATCGACATGGGCACCGGCGCCAAGCGCATGGTCGCGGCGATCGACAACAAGGTGCTGGTCGCCGATGTGGAGGGCCTCGCCATCGCGCCCGAGGGCAAGGACGGCGGCTACCTCGTCGCCTCTTCGCAAGGGGACAACGCCTATGCGGTGTTTCGTCTGCCCGACGTGACCCCGGTGGGCCGTTTCCGCATCGCGCAAGGGGCCTTCGGCAGCGTCGAGGAAACCGACGGGATCGAGCTCGACCATCGCAATTTCGGACCCGACTTCCCGGGCGGGCTGTTCATTGCGCAGGACGGGATCAACGCACCGTCGGCGCAGAACTTCAAATATGCCCGCTGGGACGAGATCCTTGCCGCGCTCGGCGAGCGGAAGTAATCGGCTCGGCATGCCCGAGCCTTTCGCAACCCCCGACCGCCGCCGCTTCCTCGGCGCGACCGCCACCGCCTTTGCTGCGCTGGCCGCGAGCGGGTGCATGGCGCGCGGGCCAGTGACCGCCGCGCGCGCCTGTCCGGCAGGCGGCGGCTTTGCCGGATATGGCGCGCTGCGGCCGGACCCGGCCGGGTTCCTCGATCTGCCCGAAGGCTTCTCCTACCGCGTCCTCTCGCGCCTTGGCGATGCGATGGACGATGGCGGCACCGTGCCCGACCGGGCCGACGGGATGGGGTGCTTCGATCTCGGAGGCGGCGAGATCGCGCTGGTGCGCAATCACGAGCTTCAGCCCAAGCACGATGCCGGCGGACCGATCGCCAGGGGCTATGGCAAGCGGGACGGCGTGTTCGTCCCCGGCGGCACCACCACCATCGTGCTCGATGCGGCAAGCCTTGAGGTGAAGCGCCAGTTCCGCAGCCTTGGCGGGACGATCCGCAACTGTTCGGGCGGGGTGACGCCGTGGGGCAGCTGGCTGACCTGCGAGGAAGCGCCGACCGGACCCGGCCAGCCCCGCGGCGAGGGGCTGGAGCAGGATCACGGCTGGGTGTTCGAGGTCCCCGCAAGCGCGCGCGGGCTGGTCGATGCCGTGCCGCTCAAGGCGATGGGCCGCTTCAACCACGAGGCGGCCTGCGTCGATCCGGCGACCGGGATCGTCTACCAGACCGAGGACCGCGACGATTCGGTGCTCTACCGCTTCATCCCCCGCGTGCCCGGCCGCCTTGCCGAAGGCGGGCGCCTGCAGGCGATGGTGATCGAGGGGATCGCCGACACCCGCAACTGGCCGGAGATAGCTGGCAACGCCGCCATGCCGGTCGGCAAGCCCTTCCACGTCAGCTGGGTCGATTGCGACGATGTCGAGGCCCCGCGCGACGACTTGCGCCAGCGCGCCGCCGCCAAGGGCGCGGCGCTGATCGCCAGGGGCGAGGGGCTGCACATGGGCGAGAACTCCGTCTTCGCCTGCGCCACCAATGGCGGGGCAAGGCAGCTCGGCCAGATCTTCAAGCTCACCCCCGGCCTCGCCGGAGCGCCCGATACGATCGAGCTGTTCTTCGAGAGCGAGAGCACCGATCAGTTCAACTATGGCGACAACCTCACCGTGGCCGCGAACGGCCACCTGATCGTGTGCGAGGATCAGTATAGTCTGGTGCAGGAGAAGCACATCCGCGGCATCACGCCGGAAGGGTGCGCCTACACGCTCGCCTTCCTGCGCGCTCAGACCGAACTGGCCGGCGGATGCTTCTCGCCCGATGGCAAGTGGCTGTTCGTCAACGCCTATTCCCCCGCCGCCACACTCGCGATCACCGGGCCCTGGGCGGCCTGACGGCAAGCGGTGGACGGTTTTCTTCTGGCGCTGCTGCTGGTCGCGGCGCTCGCCACCGGCGGGCGCGATCAGGCGCTGGTCGCGCTGTGGGCACAAAGGCTGGGGCGGAGCGCGCAGCTGCTCGTGGTGGCGATTGCCTGCGCCGGCCTTTCGGCTGCGGCAATGGCGTGGATCGGCGCTGAATTCGCCGCCCTGTTGCCGCGCCGCGCCGCGCAGATGCTGGTCGCCTTCGCGCTGGCGCTGGCCGCCGCCGAACTGGCCTTGCCGGTGCGCCCGCCCGCAGCGCAGGAGCCGACCCGCTCGCTCGCCGCCATCGCCATCGTGCTCGCCGCTCGCCAGATCGGCGACGGGGCGCGCTTTGCGGTCTTTGCGCTGGCGGCGTGGAGCGCCTGGCCGCTCACCGCCGGACTGGGCGGGGCGCTGGGCGGGGCGGTGGCGGTGGCGCTGGGCTGGGCGGTGGGCGCCGAGACGCTCGCCCGCTGGCCCTTGCGCGCGGTCCGGATCGCGCTGGCAGCGGGCCTCGGTGTCGCGGCGCTTTTCATCGGGCTCGATGCCCGCTTTGCCGCAATCTGATCGCCGCAGCCGATCACCGCGAACAAATCTTTGCAGCAACCCAAACCATGTTGGTGCATTGGTATAGCGCCTATATCACCGCTGCTGCCAACCCGCTCAACCAGTAAACGGAGACAATCATGTCCGACGCCAAAGCGAATTCGAAAGCCGCTCTTGTTGATGAACTCAACGGGCTCCTCGCCGATCACTTCGCGCTGTTCATCAAGACCAAGAATTTTCACTGGCACGTGCGCGGTCCGCGCTTTCATGATCTGCACCTGTTGTTCGACACGCAGGCGCTTGAAGTGCGCGACCAGATCGACCTTATCGCCGAACGTGTGCGCAAACTCGACGCCGACACGCTGACGTCGCCCGGCAGCGTCAGCAAGGCGACCCAGATCAAGGATCAGGACAGCACCAGTCTGTCGGCGGAAGACATGGTCGCCGAACTGCTGGGGGACAACGAAACGCTCATCAAGCGCCTCAAGGGCATGAAGGACCTTACCGAGGAAACTGGTGACAACGCCACCGACGGGCTGCTCGACGACTGGACCGACATGGCCGAACAGCGCGCGTGGTTCCTGCGCTCGATACTCGCCTGATCGACCTTTGCGCATAGCTATCCGAAGGGCCGTCCCCATTGCCGGGGGCGGCCCTTTTGCTAAGGTGGGGGCATGGCCGACATTACGATCATCGAAGGTGCCGACACCGCAGGCATTGCCGGGTGGCTGGCGGGCCGGCTCGCCGTGCCGGGTGCGGTCTGCCTGCCCGGCGGGTCGACGCCGTTCCCGATCATCGCAGCCCTGATTGAAGGCGGGTCCGTGGAATGGGCGGGCCGTGCGGTGTGGCCGGGCGACGACCGCGTCGTGCCCGAGGATCACGAGGCATCGAACACCGGCAAGCTGCGCGCGCTGCTCGAACCTGCCGGCGCGCAGGTCGTGCCGCTGACCGAGGACGCCCGCCCGCCGCACTTCGCGCTGACCTGGCTCGGCATGGGGCCGGACGGGCATATCGCCTCGCTGTTTCCCAATACCGATCCGGCGGCCGACGACCGCGATGCGGTGCGCCGCCTCACCCCCGACCCCCTGCCGCCGCACGCGCCGTTTGACCGCATCACTCTGACCATCCCGGCGCTGGTCGATACCGACGCGATCCTTTTCACGCTCGGCGGCGCGGCGGACAAGCGCGCGGTGTTCGAGAGCGCGATGCGCGGCGAACACGATTTGCCCGTCGCCCGTCTCCTCGGCGCAGCGCAGGTCCGGGGCCTGCCTGTCACGGTCTTCGCCTGAACCGATGCCTCACCTGCTCCCCGCTCCGCTCCACCGCGCGCTGATGCCGCTGGCGCATATGGTGCGGCATTACTGGCGGCGCTGGCGCAGGAAGCCCATCGCCGGGGTGAGCGTCATCGTCACCAACCTCGGCGGCGATGTGCTGCTGCTGCGCCATTCCTACGGCCCGGCGGTCTGGGCGATCCCCGGCGGGGGCCTCGCACGCGGGGAGGACCCGCTGGAGGCGGCCCGCCGCGAGGTGCGCGAGGAACTGGGTGTGGAGCTCGCCCGGATCGAGCCGGTCGGCACGCTTGAGGAAGTGCTTTCGGGCTGCCCCCACACCGCGCATATCTTCACCGGCGTGTGCGACCGCCAACCAAAACCCGACCGGCGCGAGGTGACGGAGGCGCGCTTTTTCCCCTCGCACTCGCTTCCCGAACCGCTGGGGACGACAACCCGCGCAAGGATCGCGGTGTGGCGCGCGCGCGGGGTGGGGTGAACCGAAGGGGCGTTACAAGAGCCTGAGCTGCGCCTCGTCGGTCGGAGGTTTTTCGTCCTCCGCGCCCTCCAACGCCGACAGCGTCAGCCCCATCAGCCGGATCGGCCCGCGCAGGGGCAATTCCGCCTCCAGCAGCGCGCGGGAGAGCCGCGCGAACTCCTCTTTGCCGCCGACGTAATCGGGCTGTGAGGTCGCGCGGGTCATGGTCCGGAAATCGGTGAACTTCAGCTTCAGCGTCACTGTGCGCCCCTTCGCCCCGGCCGCCTCGATCCGCTCCCAGACGATGTCGATGATCGTCTCGAGCGTGTCGCGCAGGGCCGCGCCGCTGCCAATGTCTTGCGAGAAGGTCCGCTCCCCGCCGACCGATTTGCGGATGCGATGCGCGGCCACGGGCCTTAGGTCGATGCCCCGCGCGGCGCGGAACAGGTAGTCGGCCATGCTGCCGAAGTGCTGGCGCAGGAAGGCGATGTCCTTTGCCGCCAGGTCCGCGCCGGTGAGGATGCCGAGCTTCTGCATCTTCTCTTCCGCCTTCGGCCCGACTCCGTGGAACCGCCGGATCGGCAGCCCCGCGACGAACTGCGCGCCTTCGCCCGGGCGGATCACGCACAGCCCGTTCGGCTTGTTCTGGTCGCTGGCGAGCTTGGCGAGGAACTTGTTGTAGCTCACCCCCGCGCTCGCCGTCAGCTTCGTCTTGGCGCGGATTTCCTGGCGGATCAGTTCGGCAATGCGGGTGGCTGAGCCGATGCCCAGTCGGTCGTCGGTGACATCGAGATAGGCCTCGTCGAGGCTCAGCGGTTCGATCGCGCTCGTGTAGTGCTCGAACACCCGGCGGATCTGGCGGCTCGCCTCCTTGTAGGCATCGAAGCGCGGTCGCACGAAGACGAGATCGGGGCACAGGCGCTGGGCGGTGATCGAGGGCATGGCGCTCCGCACCCCGAACTTGCGCGCTTCATAACTTGCTGCGGCGACAACCCCGCGCCCGCCCGCCCCGCCGACCGCGACGGGCTTGCCCTTAAGCTCGGGATTGTCGCGCTGTTCGACGCTGGCGAAAAAGGCGTCCATGTCGACATGGATGATCTTGCGCAGGCCAAGCTCGTCCACGCGCGCATCATCGCTGTCGTATGACGGAGCCGGCAGGGTCATGCCTTGCAAATAGAACCTTCCCCCGCGCGAAGGAACTGTTGCTGGAACAAATCACCGCACCTGCCATTTTGTGCAGATGCGAAATGAACAGTGGTCTTCCGGCGAACCGTCACGCAAGGGCCCGGCGATGGCCACGACGACTCTCGCCCCCTCTCCGCCCGCCCACAAGGCGCAGCGCAAGCCGCTCGGCGAGACGGAGCTGCTCTGGATGATGGCGATGCTGATGGCGTTGAACGCCTTCGGCATCGACGCGATCCTGCCGGCGCTCGATGCGCTCGCCGCCGATCTTTCGGTGGGCGGCAATGACCGCCAGTTCGTGATCGGGGTGTTCCTGCTGACCGGCGGAATCGGCTCGCTGGTGCCGGGCGCGCTCGCCGACCGCTTCGGGCGGCGGCCGATCCTGCTGGGTGCGGTGGCGGTGTACATCGCGCTCTCGATCCTCTCCGCACTTGCCCCGACATACGACGCGCTGATCGCGGTGCGCGCGGCACAGGGCTTCTTTGCAGCCGGGATCGTCGCCTTGCCGCCCGCGATCATCCGCGACCGGGTGGGCGGCGACAAGATGGCGCGGATGATGAGCCTCATCTTCGTGATCTTCCTGATGGTCCCTGCGGTCGCCCCGGCGATCGGCGAGGCGATCCTTCAGATCGGCAACTGGCGCGCGATCTTCGGCGCCATGGCGGTGCTGGGGGTGGCAATGGGCCTGTGGGTCCATGTGCGCCTGCCCGAGAGCCTGACCGACGAGAACCGCCAGCCGATCATCCCGCGCATCATCGCCGCCAACATGACCCGCGCGCTCGTGATGCCGAGCGTGGCGGGCTACGTGATCGGGTCCGCGCTGGTGTTCGGCGCGCTGTTCGGCTTCATCAATTCCTCGCAGCAGCTCATCACCCAGACATTCGGCGCGGGCGAGATCTTCCCGCTGGTGTTCGGCATCTGCGCCGGATCGATGGCGCTCGCCAGCTGGTCGAACTCGCGGATCGTCGAACGCTTCGGCGCGCGCCGGGTGAGCCACGCGGCGCTGTTCGCCTTCATCGCCGTGTCGGCGTTGCAGGTGATGTTCGCCTTCCAGCCCGAAGAGCAGCTGTGGGTGTTCGTCCCGCTGATGGCGATCAACATGGCATTGCTCGGCTTCATCGGCAGCAATTTCGGCGCGATTGCGATGAACCCTTTCTTCGCCATCGCGGGGGCGGCAAGCTCGGCCCACGGCTTTGTGCGGATGACGATGGCGGCGCTGCTCGGCGGTGCGATCGGCTACGCCTATGACGGCACGGCGCGGCCCCTGGCGCTGGCGCTGCTGGCGGCGGGCCTTGCCTGCCTCGTGCTGGTGCTGTGGAGCGAGAAGGGCAAGCTGTTCGGGCCGAGCGACGCGGAGATGGAGGGGTAATCCTCCCTTGAAGGGGGAGGACTACGCCGCCCCCAGCCGTCTCCACGCCAGCCCGGCAAACTCGCACAGCAGCGGGCGCGTATCGCGCGGGTCGATGATGTCCTCGACATTGAATCGCTCTGCCGAACGGAACGGCGAGGTGACCTTCGCCAGCCGCGCGCGGATTTCCTCCAGCAGCGCGGCCGGATCGTCTGCGACCTCCAGTTCCGCCTTGTAGGCGACCTCAAGCCCGCCAGCGATGGGCAGGCTCCCCCAGTCGCCGCTCGGCCAGCAATAGCGATACTGGTAGCGGTCGGCATTGCTCATCGCGCTGCCGGCGATGCCATAGGCGCGGCGCAGCACGATGCTGGCGAGCGGCACAGTGGCGCGGTAGATCGCGTTCATCGCATTGACACCGTAGCGGATCGTCCCCGCCATTTCTGCCTCGCGCCCGATCATGAAGCCGGGGTTGTCGACGAGGTGGACGATCGGCAGGCGGAACTGGTCGGCGAGCTTCACGAAGCGTTCGACCTTCTCGGACGTCTTGGCCTCCCACGATCCGCCTAGGTAGCTGGGATCGCTGGCGATGACGAACACCGGCCAGCCATCCAATCGCGCGAGCGCGGTGATCGCGGCGCGGCCCCAGTGGCGACCGATCTCGAAAAGGGTACCGGCGTCGAACAGCATCTCCATGCAGCGGCGCATTGAATAGACCAGCTTGGGGTCATGCGGGACAAGGCTGAGCAGCGCCTCTTCGCGCCGGTCGGCGGGGTCGTTGCACGCGGCGCGCTGGGCGTGCTGGCCGACATATTCGGGCATGAAGCTGAGGAAATGCCGCGCGCGGGCGAAAGCCTCGGCCTCGCTGGCGACCTCGTCATCCACCACCCCGTTGCGGGTGTGGATCGCGCTGCCGCCCAATGCCTCCTTCGCCTCCTCGTGATTGGCCGCGCCGCCTTTCCAGGCATCGCCGAGGCCGTCGACCACCGCAGGCCCGGCCGCGAAGATCTGGCTGAGGCCCTTCACCATGATCGAATAGTGGCTGGCGACCGTGCGCGCCGCGCCGAGGCCCGCCGTCGGCCCCAGCGCCAGCGCCACCACCGGGACGGTGTCGAGGTTCGTCACCACATCGCCCCAACCGGGCACCGCGGGGATATAGGTCGCACCGATCTGCTCGAGGGTCTTTACCGAGCCACCGCCGCCGGTGCCGTCGATCATGCGGATGATCGGGAGCTTTAGCTGGTGCGCCATCATCTCGGCCTGCACCATCTTGCGCGCGATCCCCGCATCCGCCGCGCCGCCGCGAATGGTGAAGTCGTCCGCCGTGGCCACGACCGGGCGGCCATTGATGAGGGCCTTGCCGAACAGGAAGGGCGCTGGGGTGACCGCCTGAAGGTCGCCGCTCGCATCATACCTGGCGCTGCCGGAGATCTTGCCGATCTCGCGGAAGGAGCCTTCGTCGCACAAGGCGGCGAGCCGCGCGCGGGCGTCCATCTTCCCGCGCCCATGCTGCCGCGCGACCTTGTCCGCGCCGCCCATCGCTTCCGCGAGAGCCTCGCGGCGGCGCAGTTCATCGAGTTCCCTGGCCCAGGTCATGGCACCGGCGCATCGGGCGCGCCGAGCGCCGCGCAACTGTCGGGCGCGACCATCGAGAAGCTGGTGTTGGCGACCTTCCAGCCATCGGCGCGCTTGACCAGGCTCATGGAATTGATGCCGCAATGGCTGGTTTCGCCGTCCATGATGAAGCGATAGGGGCCCCACACCTGCGCCATATCGCCATGGACCAGCACGGTGTCGTAACGCATCAGCTCGTCCACGCCGGTCGGGGAGGTGAGCCACTTTTCGAGGTGCCGGGCAACGGGGACGACGATCACTTCCGGCGCACCCGGGTTCGTCCGGTTGTGGACGTAGATCCGGCCTTCGGGATCCATCACCCGCGCGAGCGCGGTCTTGTCGTCGCTGCGCAGGGCGGCGAAGAAGGCGTCGGCGGCGGCGATGGCCTCGGCTTGTTCGGCGGAGGTTTGCGCTGCGAGCGGGGCGGCAGCGAGGAAGGCGGCGGCGGTGATGAGGGTTCTCATGCTCGCCGGATTAGCCGCTTTCTTGCGTCATTGCGAGCCGCAGGCATGGATTGCCGCGTCGGCTTCAGCTCCTCGCAATGACGATCAATGAGCAGCAGGCCGGTAATCCGCAATCCCCCAGTGGATCCCGCCCTCGGGCATCTTCTCGCGGTTCAGCACCGCCGACAGGAACGCGCGCACGCCATACAGCGCCTTCTCGCCGCGCGGCACATAGGTGCGGCTGTTCCACGCATCGGCCCCGCGCGCGCGCACTTTCCGGCCGATCGCGCCATAGATCCGCGCGGCGGACAGCACCGCCCAGCGGCTGCGGAAGGGGAGCTTCGCCGCACCCACCCGCGCCGCCGCCTCGTGCTTTTCCACCAGCGCCACCAGCCGCGCGGCCATCTCGGCCAATTCCTTCCTGTGGTGCGGCTTGGTGTGTTGTCCCGGCTCGATATCCTGTTCGACCAGCCATTCGACCGGCAGATAACAGCGCCCCGCCGCGTCATCCTCGACGATGTCGCGCGCGATGTTCGACAGCTGGAAGGCGAGACCGAGATCGTTCGCCCGGTCGAGCGTTTCGCGGTCCTCGGGCGAGACCCCCATCACCACCGCCATCATCACGCCCACCGCGCCCGCCACGTGGTAGCAGTAGCGCATCATGTCCGCCTCAGTGCGCGGGCGCCAGTCTTCGGCGTCGAGCTGGAAGCCGGCGATCACGTCCTCGGCCATCTGCTCCGTGAGGCCGACTTCGGCCGCCACCACGCCCAGCGCGTCGAAGGCCGGATCGCCCGTCGGCTCCCCTGCGAAGGCCAGCGCGGTCAGGCGGCGGATATGGCCGAGCCTGTCCGCCAGATCCGACTGGTCGCCCAGTTCCCCGCCCAGTTCCTGATTGTCGGCGATGTCGTCCGCCCGGCGGCACCAGGCGTAGAGCAGCCAGGCACGTTCGCGGGTCTGATTGTCGAACAGCTGCGATGCGGCGGAAAAGCTCTGCGAGCCCTTCTTGATCGTCAGCCGGGCATGCTCGACCAGCGCGGCGCGGGTTGCGGGATCGACCGCCATGCGAGCCTCTTACAGCTCCTCGGCCTTCATGCGGAAGATCGGCGTGTGCGGCTGGTAGCTTTCCATCTTGGCGAGGAGTTCATGGATCGAAGTCGCCGCGATCAGGATGTTCTGGTGCGCGGGCCGCACGAAGCCGACTGCGCCCATCTTCGCGTTGAAGGCGAGCAGATCGTCATAGAAGCCGAAAGCGTTGAGCAGGCCCACGGGCTTGGAGTGGTAGCCCAGCTGCGACCAGCTGATCGCCTCCCACAGCTCGTCCTGCGTGCCGACCCCGCCGGGGATGGTGACGAAGCCGTCCGACAGATCGGTGAAACGCTGCTTGCGCTCATGCATGCCCGAGACGGTGACGAGTTCGTCGCAATCGTGGTTGGCGACTTCGGCCTTGACCAGCGCTTCGGGGATGATGCCGATCACATGGCCGCCCGCCTCCTTAGCCCCGCGCGCGACTGCACCCATCAGCCCGAGCTTGCCCCCGCCATAGACGAGCCCGATGCCGCGCCGTGCGAGTTCGGCGCCGACATCATAGGCGAGCTGGATGTAGCGCGGATCGTCCGGCGAGGCCGAACCGCAATAGACGGCGAGACGTTTCACGCAGGCACCCGCGCCAAATCCTCCAGCATCAGGCCCGCTGTCGCCTTGGCGCTGCCGACTACGCCGGGGATGCCCGCACCCGGGTGCGTGCCTGCGCCGACGAGGTAGTAGTTGTCGATCACGTCATCGCGGTTGTGGCCGCGCAGCCATGCGCTCTGCCACAGCACGGGTTCGAGGCTGAAGGCGCTGCCCATGTGGGCGTTGAGATCGGCCTTGAAGTCCTTGGGGGCGTAGCTGAACTTGGTGACGATCCGGCTATGGATGTCAGGGATCAGGCGGCGTTCCAGCTCGTCGAGGATCATCTTTTCCAGACGCGGGCCGACCTCGTCCCAATCGAGCGGCATCTTGCCCATGTGGCTGACGGGGACGAGCGCATAGAAGGTGCTCTTGCCAGCGGGCGCCATCGAGGGATCGCTGACGGTCGGGTGGTGGAGGTAGATCGCGAAGTCTTCGGGCACCACGCCGTTCTTGTAGATGTCGTCCAGGAGCCCCTTGTAACGCTTGGCGAACAAAATCATGTGGTGCGGAATGCCGGGCCATGTGCCCTCGAGCCCGAAGTGCACCACGAAGAGCGAAGGGCTGAAGCTCTTGCGGCCAAGGCTCTTGGCCATTTTCTTGCCGCGCTCGGAGCCGGACAGCAGGTCCTTGTAGGAGTGCATGATGTCGGCATTGCTCGCCACCGCGTCGAAGCGCTGGCGGAAGCCGCTCTTCGTCTCGACTTCGGTCGCCTTGGTGCCGAGCGTGTGGACCTGCACCACCGGATCGCCGACGCGCATCGTGCCGCCGAGGCGCTCGAAGTGGCGCACCATGCCCGCAATCAGCCGGTTGGTGCCGCCGCGCGCCCACCACACGCCGCCGTCCTTCTCCAGCTTGTGGATCAGGGCGTAGATCGACGAGGTGTTCATCGGGTTGCCGCCGACCAGCAGCGTGTGGAAGCTCAGAGCCTCGCGCAGCTTCTCGTTCTCGACGTAGCTCGACACCATGCCGTAGACCGAACGCCAGGCCTGCTCCTTGATGAGCGCGGGCGCGGCCTTCAGCATCGACTTGAAATCGAGGAACGGCACGGTGCCGAGCTTGAGGTAGCCTTCCTTGTAGACGCGCTCGGAATATTCGAGGAAGCGCGCATAGCCCGCGACGTCGGCGGGGTTCAGCTTGGCGATTTCGGCGTTGAGGCTGGCTTCATCATTCGAATAGTCGAAGTTGGTCCCGTCGGGCCAGTTGAGGCGGTAGAAGGGCATGACCTCCATCAGTTCGACATCCTCGGCGATGTCATGGCCGGTCAGGGCCCACAGCTCCTTGAGACAATCGGGATCGGTGATGACGGTCGGCCCGGCATCGAAGGTGAAGCCGTCCTTCTCCCAGAAATAGGCGCGCCCGCCCGGCTTGTCGCGGCTCTCGATCACGGTGGTGGCAATGCCCGCCGATTGCAGCCGGATGGCGAGCGCCATGCCGCCGAAACCGGATCCGATCACGCAGGCGGTGCGCCCTTCATAGCGCTGCGCGAGGACGGCGTTGACGCCTTTTGCGCCCGAAAGATTGAGCTTCGCATCGGCGTTCATGCCGTGGTCTCCATGTTGAGAGGCTTGCCTGAAGAGAACAGTGCGCGGATCGCGCGCGGGATAGCTACGGGGGGCTTGCCCGTGAGGATGCGCAACCGATCCGGCCAGGTGGATCGTCCCGCGTAAAAGCGCTCCACCAGCCGGCCTTGCAGCGCGTAGAAATGTTCGAACACCACCACCCGCTTGCCCGGTTCGGCAGCTTCGAACAGCATGCGGCTGAGCATCCGGTAATAGGCCGTCGCGCGCCAGTGACGCTTGGCCCGGCGGGCGCAGAAGGCGGCGAGTTCCTTGCCCGAGACTTCCGGCCGCCGCGCGATCAGCCGCGCGATGGCGAGCGCGTTGTCGACCGCGAAGGGCAGAGTGTAGCTGGTGAGCGGATGCGAGAAGCCCCCGCGCGCGCCCGCCAGCGCGACCCCGGGTATCGCGACTTCGGCGGTGGCCGCCGCGAAGTCTCCGCCCGAAATCACCGGGAGAATGCCCGCCTCCTGATCGATCACCTCGCCCTTCCACCCGTGGCGGTGGGCATATTCGGCAACCCTGCCCTTGAGCACCTCGGCGTCCATCTTCGGCTGATCGGCATAGTAGGTGTCCTCGATGAACACCTCGTCTTCACTCAGCGGCAGGACATAGACGAAGCGGTAGGCCTCGCCATTGCCGTGGGGGGCGATCTGGTCGACGCTCGCGTCCATGATGACGGGGCGGGTGAGGCCGTGGGGCGTCTCGCACTTGAAGTGCTGACCGAGGAACACCTGCCACCCGCCGGCGAGGTGGTTGGAGGCCTTGAAGGGGCGGCAGTCGATCACGCGCTTCGCAGCGATCCGGGTGCCGTCGGCGAGGGTCACGCCCTCGGCGTCGAGCGCGCTCGCCCTGGTCTCCAGCATAACGCGCTCGTCCGGCAGCTCGGCCATCAGCGCGCGGTGGAACTCGGCGCTGGCGAGCGAGCGGTACGAGGTTGGCAAGGTGCGCCCCAAACCGGGGAAGGTGATGTCGTAGCCCTCGTCCCAGCCGTTGAGATCGAAGCCCGCCATCAGGCCGCGCGCGGCGGGGCGGATGTCGGTTTCGAACCAGCTCCAGCGGTGATGCCCGCCAAGCGTGCGGCCCGCCTCGATCAGCAGGAAACGGCAGCCGGGCACATGGCGGTGGAGCGCCAGCGCGATGAGCCCGCCGGCAAGCCCGCCGCCGACAATGACGACGTCGTGGGGAGCAGAGCCTGCGCCAGATTTCGGGTTGGATTCGACCATTACATGAAAGCCCTAGGCCAGCCGCGTGCAATCGGCAATCACGCTGGCACCCCGCAGGGTGATTGCCATGTTGCAACATCTCGCGCGGGAACCTAAGCGCGCGCCGCTGCTTGTCGCAGCAGCGCGCGCGCACGGCGGTAATCCGCCGCCGCACTTGCGCAGGACAATGGACATACGGGCCGTGAGGACGCGTCACGGGACCGCAAACAAGGATCGCACCTATGACCTCCCGCACCCTCAGCCTGCCGATTGCGCTCGGGCTGTCGCTCGGCGCGCTTGCGGCCAGCCCCGCCGCTGCCGAGGAGCCCGCCGCGAACGATGCCGTGCCCTCCGAGGCGCAGGACGCCGCCAGCCGCCCGAGCGAAACCCCGCCCGCCGCTCCGCCGCCGTCCTTTGCCTTCACCAAGCCGGTGTTCGACGAGAACTGGGCAACCATCGGCCTCGGCCTCGGGCTGGTGCCGAGCTATGCGGGTTCGGACGATTACATCGCCTTCCCCCTGCCGCTGGTCGCCGGGCGGGTGGGCGGCGTGGGGATCAGCCCCAACGGGCCGGGCTTCGTGCTCGATCTCAACCCCGGCGCGCCCGGCCTCGCTCCGCGCAAGGGCGTGCGCATCGCCTTTGGCCCCGCCTTCCGCTTCCGCAACGACCGCAATGTCCAGATCAAGGACGATGTCGTTGCACGCGCGGGCAAGCTCGACGCCGCGCTCGAGGTGGGGGGCAATGTCGCGCTGGTGTGGCGCGGGGTCGCCAAGCCCGTCGACCAGCTGAGCATCGGCGTGCAGGCGCGCTGGGACGTGCTGGGCGCACACGATGGCATGGTGATCGAACCGCAGATCAACTACCGCGCGCCGATCGGCCGGGCCTTCTCGCTCCAGACCCAGATCAGCGCCGAGTTCGTCGACGACAGCTTTGCCGGCTACTACTTCACCGTCTCCCCGGCACAGGCGCTGGCAAGCGGCCTGCCGCAGTTCCGCGCGGACGGCGGCCTCAACCGTATCGGCGCCCTGGCGATCCTCGCCTACGATCTCGACCGCAATCCCCTGAACGGCGGCTGGAGCCTCACCGGCATCGGCGGCTATTCGCGCCTGTTCGGCGACGCCGAGGACACCCCCTTCACGGCGCTGCGCGGGGACGCGAACCAGTTCATAACCGGGCTGGGGGTCGCCTACACCTTTTGACGCCGCCCGCGTTCTCGCCCCGCGCGGCGCGTCGGGGCGAGAACGCGAAAGACTTCGCGGCGCAGCTCCCGGATCTCGGGCACAGCAACCCCCAGCAGGAGGCACGCCGTGACCCGACCCGCCTATTTCGACGCCTTTCCCGGACTCCACCTCGATCGCGATGCCGAGGGCGTGCTCACCGCCACCTTCCACAAGGACGGCGGGCCGCTGACCTTCACCGCGGCCGATCACACCGACTTCACCGAAGCCTTCTACCGCATCGCCCGGGACCGCGAGACCAGCATCGTCATCCTGACCGGTGCGGGCGGGCAGTTCATCCCCGGCATCGACTTTTCCTCCTTCGGCAATGTCGCCGACCCAGACGTATGGAGCCGGGTGCATGACGAGGGCGTGCAGATCCTCGAAAACATCGCCAACATCCGGGTGCCGGTGATCGCCGCCGTCGAGGGCGCGGCGCATGTCCACAGCGAATATGCGCTGCTCGCCAATATCATCGTCGCCGGGGCCAGCGCGACCTTCCACGATCTGCCGCACTTTGCCGGGGGGATCGTGCCGGGCGACGGCATCTTCACCGCCTGGAGCCACCGCGCCGGGGCAGGGCGGGCCGAGGCATGGCTGCTCGATCCGCAGCCCCTCTCCGCCGTCACCGCGCGCGAATGGGGTGTGGTCGCCGAGGTCGTGCCCGACGGCACTGCGCTTGCCCGCGCGCGCGAAATCGCGGCGCTCTACCTCGCCAAGCCCGCCGTCACCCGGCGCAACACCCGCATCCACTTCATCCAGCCCCTCAAGGAGCGGCTGGTGCGCGAGGTCGGCTACGGGCTGGCGCTGGAGGGCGCGTCGGCGGCGGCGCTGGTCAAGGCGATGGGGTGATCGCCGCCCAAGCCTGGCGCGCCTTCATCGCCGCCAGTTCCGGCCGCGTGGCAATGGCCTCGGCGGTGTACCGGCGGGCCGCCTCGGCGACGCTCGCACCGAGGTGCCAGTCAAGGATCTGCATCCCTTCGGGGATCGGCGGGATCAGCAGCGCATCGGCCTTGGCGAGCGCGCCGCCGACGCCCGCTTCCGAACCCACCACCATCGCCCGGCTCATGATCTCGATCAGGCTGGGGAAGGGCCGCGCGGGCTTGCGCCTCAGCACGAGGTCGCGCAGCAGCTGCCACGGGCTGCGCACGTCGCCATAACGCGCCTCGATCCGCCACGCCGCGCCCGCATTTGCGTGGAGCGCGACGACGACATTAGGCCCGGCCTTGGCAGCGCGCATGATCTCCACGGGCACATTGTCGAGCACCCCGCCGTCGATCAGAACATCGCCTTGCGCCGTGACGAAAGGCGGCAGGATCGTCGGCAGGCTCCCCGAGGCGCGCACCGCCTCCCACAAGGGGCCGCGGCGGTGGACATGGACCTGATTGGTCGAAAGATTGGTCGAGACCGCGAAGTAGTTGAACGGCAGGTCGGCGATGTCCTTGTCCGAATAGCGCATCTGCAACTGCTGGTCGAAGACACGCGGATCGAGCAACGAGTGGAGCGGGATCGTCACCCGCCGCATCGCCCGCTGGGTGATGAACATCTCCTGGAGCTGTGCCAGCGTCTCCTCGGCGGTGAGGCCCTTTGCCAGCGCGCCGGCCATCGCCGCGCCCGCACTGGTGCCGCCGTAGAAGTCGATCGGCACGCCTTCCTCGATCAGCGCCTGCATCACGCCCAGATGCGCGCAGCCCAAGGCGCCGCCGCCTGCCAGCACCACGCCATTGGCACGGCCTGCGATGAAGCGCGCGATGCGGGCGATGTCGGCGTGGCTGTCGAGCGCGATGTGGTGGTGGAGCTTGGCCTCGCGCGCGCCCAGCCAGCGGGCCGATCCGGTGATCGCCTCACTCTCGCGTTCGCGCCACAGTACCAGCGTGCGGTCATCGGGCCGGACGCGGGCGAGGGCGTAATCCTCGATCGCGGAGAGCGCGGCGTCGCTGCCCGCGAGCGGGGCGATCAGCAGCAGATCGTCGGCATTGCGGGCGATGGCGCGGTTCCAGCCATCCTCTGTCCCGCCGAGCAGCAGGATGCGGGCGCCGCTCGCCTCCAGCCCGGCGATCCAGCGCCCGAAGTCGTCCCCGTCCGGCGCGAGCCCGGGGGGCGCGTCCTGCGGGCCGATCAGCCGCACTGTCTCGTAAAGCGCGAGCGCCTCGGCGATTCGCTGCGGCAGGCCATCGGGGATGGCGCTTGCGGCTGCGGGCAGCAGGGCGAGGACGCGGCCGGGCCGGGCGGGCATGGCCGCCGATTGCGCGGTGGTGCGCGCCAGCCGCCGCGCGATCTCGGCCAGGATGCCATCGGCGATGGAGCGGTGCGCATCGGTGATCCGCAGCCAGCTTTCGCGGGTGAGAGCAAAGACGGTGCTGTCGCGGCCTGCGCGCACGTCGGCGGTGCGGGTGCCGCCGGCGAAGAAGGCCAGCTCGCCGATGGGTTCGCCCGCTTCGATCTCGGCCACCACCCGTCCGCCGGGGAGCACCACGTGAAAGCGTCCGGTGGCAACGATGTAGAGCGTGTCGGCGGGCTCTCCGTGGCGCACCAGCAGCTCGCCGCCTCTGATCGGCACCAGCCGCGCCGCGGCTTCCAGCGCGGCGCGCGCCTCCGGGCCGAGCGCGGCGAATGCCTCCACCTTGCCCAGCGGATCCGCACGCGTGGCTGGTGTCTCCCCCGTTCCGGTCACGCCTGCCTGTTTCCCTTGCCTGATGCGATTCATCTACGGACCAACCTAGGCAAATGGCGCAGCGGCGCAAAACAAATGGATTTCGTCCGCCTGCGCGGTTAAGGCTTGGCCATCCCCGGGGAGCGTGCCCTCCGTGAACCGCCGGCGAGCGGCCTTACGGAAAATGCTGAGAGGGGCGGTTAGCATCGCCCGACCCGTCGAACCTGAACCGATTAGCATCGGCGGAGGGAGTGGGCCGGCAGTCGCCACAGGTGCCCCCTTTCCCGCCCGTAGGAGAAAGAACGCACATGGCCGACATCAACAGCACGCTTGAAGGCAAGGGCGTCGAAATCGGCGTTACCACCGGGCCGATCCGGGGCAGCCGCAAGGTCCATGTGGCTGCGCGCACCGGCTCCGGCATCCGCGTCGCCATGCGCGAGATCGACCTCGAGGGCGGGGAGCCGAGCGTGCGCGTCTACGACACCTCCGGGCCCTACACCGACCCTGCCGCCCATATCGACATCAACGCAGGTCTCCCCCAACTGCGCCGCGACTGGATCATGGCCCGCGGCGATGTCGAGGCCTATGACGGGCGCGAGGTGAAGCCCGAGGACAACGGCCAGCTTGGCCCTGACCGGAGCGGCGGCGTCCCGCAGTTCCCGAACACGGTGAAGCGCCCGCTGCGCGCCAAGGCGGGGATGAACGTCAGCCAGATGCACTACGCCCGCCGCGGCATCATCACCCCCGAGATGGAATACGTCGCCGAGCGCGAGAACCTCGGCCGCGAAATCGCCGCTGACCTTGTGCGTGACGGCGAAAGCTGGGGCGCGGAAATCCCCGACGTCATCACCCCCGAATTCGTCCGCAGCGAAATCGCCCGGGGCCGTGCCATCATCCCCAACAACATCAACCACCCCGAAAGCGAACCGATGGCGATCGGGCGCAACTTCCTCGTCAAGATCAACGCCAATATCGGCAACTCCGCCGTGGCGTCGGACGTCGCGCAGGAGGTCGACAAGATGGTGTGGGCGACCCGCTGGGGCGCGGACACGATCATGGACCTCTCGACGGGGCGCAACATCCACGACACCCGCGAATGGATCATCCGCAATTCCGCCGTGCCGGTCGGCACCGTGCCGATCTATCAAGCGCTGGAGAAGGTCGGCGGCGTCGCCGAGGAACTGACCTGGGAAATCTTCCGCGACACGCTGATCGAGCAGGCCGAACAGGGCGTCGACTACTTCACCATCCACGCAGGGGTGCGCCTCCCCTACATCCCCATGACCGCCAAGCGCGTCACCGGGATCGTGTCGCGCGGCGGCTCGATCATGGCCAAGTGGTGCCTGGCCCACCACAAGGAGAGCTTCCTCTACGAGCACTTCGACGAGATCACCGAAATCATGAAGGCCTATGACATCGCCTACAGCCTCGGCGACGGCCTGCGCCCCGGATCGATCCGCGATGCCAATGACGAAGCGCAATTCGCCGAGCTCTACACCCTCGGCGAACTCACCAGGCGCGCCTGGGAGCAGGACGTGCAGGTGATGATCGAAGGCCCCGGCCACGTGCCGATGCACAAGATCAAGCAGAACATGGAAAAGCAGCTCGAGGCCTGCGGCGAGGCGCCGTTCTACACCCTCGGGCCGCTCGTCACCGACATCGCCCCGGGCTACGACCACATCACCAGCGGCATCGGCGCGGCGCAGATCGGGTGGTACGGCACCGCGATGCTCTGCTACGTCACCCCCAAGGAGCACCTCGGCCTCCCCGACCGGGACGACGTGAAGGTGGGCGTGGTGACGTACAAGCTCGCTGCCCACGCCGCCGACCTCGCCAAGGGCCACCCCGCCGCGCAGGTCCGCGACGATGCGCTGAGCAAAGCCCGCTTCGAGTTCCGCTGGCGCGACCAGTTCAACCTCAGCCTCGACCCCGAAACCGCCGAGCAATACCATGACCAGACGTTGCCTGCCGAGGGTGCGAAGTCCGCGCACTTCTGCTCGATGTGCGGGCCGAAGTTCTGCTCGATGAAGATCACGCAGGAAGTGCGCGACTTCGCCGCCAAGCAGAATGCGGGGATTGAAACCTTCGTCGCCAGCGAGGCCGAGGCAGAGGCGGGGATGCAGGAAATGAGCGCCAAGTTCCGCGAAGTCGGCAACCAGCTCTACGTCGGCGCGGGCGACCGCGAGCACGATTGAGGCGCGGGTCCTCCCCCTTCCTTCCCCCATCCCCTCGGGGAGGGGCCGGGGGTGGGGGGCGGCGGTGCGGGGGCAGAGCGACTCTATCGGAGGTCGAACCCCCATCCCCAACCCCTTCCCCCGAAGGGAAGGGGCTAAATCCCCTCAGGAGTTCTTCATGTTCTCCAGCCCCTTGATCCCGCCGGGCTTGAGGCTCGGCTGGCTGGCGTTTTGCTTGGGCCCCTTGTCCTTCTTGGGCTTGCGCGCTTCGCGGCTCTTCTTCTGTTGGCCCTTGGCCATAGGTGCTTCCGATCAAGGGCGGGATGCCCGCGACAGAACTGCACCGTTCAAATAAGAAAGTCAATGAGAATAAAATAATTACCAATTGAACAGAAGTGGTTCATTGTAATAATTAGATTGCTCTCCATATCAGTGTGGCTACCGGTCAAACAGAAATATGTAGAGATCAAATAATTGATCCCATCATTTCAGTGACTCTTGGCCCCGTGCACAAGTGGCCATCTTCGGTTGCCCGTGCGGACACGAAAAGGAAGCATCATCATGACCTATTATGGCAAGATCAAGTCCTACGACAGCGCCAAGGGCGCCGGGATGATTACGCCGGACAAGGGCGGTGACGCCCTGGCGTTCAACAAGTCCGACCTGCAACAGCAGGCGCAGGAGCCGCGCGCCGACCAGCGTTACGGTTACGACAAGCGGCAGATCGATGGCGGCAAGGCACACGCCACCAATCTGCAGATGGAACAGGGCAACGGCGACAGCAGCTCCAAACAGCAGGGCTGAAGCCTAACCTTGCCCCCAGTGAAGGGCTGCCGGATCTCCGGTGGCCCTTTATTGCGTCCACCCCGTCACCATCAGCCCCGAAAAGGCCCGCCCGATGGACATGAACCAACTGCTCCACGCCCACCAGATGGCTCAGATCGGCCATGCCAGCGCCCCCGACCGTGCCCGCCGCGCCGCCTATACCGACACGCTGACGATTCTGGCCACCCGCATCCGCACGTTGCGCGGCGACGGCGGGGCGGATGTCAGCGCAGCCCAGTTCGTGGAAGGGGAGCCGGTGGCGGACTATCGGGATCGGTGAGGGGCGACAGTGTCACAGGGGCCGGGGGCGGCTAACCTCAACCCCGCCCCATCCCCACCATCACCCGGTCCAGCGCCTGCAAGAACCGCGACCGATCCGCCTTCGCGAACGGCGCTGGCCCGCCGCCCACCCCGTCCATCCCCGCCCGCAAATCCGCCATGATCGCCCGCGTCGCGATCGCTCCGCCGATGCTTGCCGCCGTGAATTCCTCGCCATTGTGTTTCAGCACGCGGGCGCCCGCTTTCAGGCAGCGGTCGGCGAGCAATATGTCTCCGGTGACGACCACGCACTTGCCGTTGGGCAAGGCGCCTGCGGCCTCGGCGATCCAGTCGTCGGCCGCGTCGAAGCCATCGCTCACCACCACGCGCTTCACGCGCGGGCTTTCGGGGATGCGGAAGGGGGCGTTGCTGACCACGCGGACCTCGGCGCGGAACCGCTCGGCGAGGCGGTAGATCTCGTCCTTTACCGGGCAGGCGTCGGCATCGATCAGGATGGTGATGGGGGACATGGCCGCCGGTCCTAGCCGAGCCGCACAGGCGGCGTAAGGGGCTGTGCGCCAGGAGGGGGTGTGTCCGCCCCCGGTTACCCACCCACGTTAACGCAGCCCCATCCCGTGAGGCGCACACTCATCCTCCCCACACGAGGAGAGACAGCATGACCGACCGTGACAGGACCCCGCCCGCCCCGCCGCGCTCCGGCGGGCGTGATGATGGGCTGAACAATCAGTCCGATGCCACCAACCGCGCCAATCAGGCGGCGGCGAGCCGTCCGGGCGTCGATGCCGAACATGCGCTCGACGAGCGCGGGCACATGACCGCGACGCCGCACCGGGGGAGCGCCTTTCAGCCCTTGCGCGAAGGATCGGACGAGCAGCGCCAGCAGGACGAGGACAGCGGCTTCATGCTCGATCAGGGCGCAGGGCACGATGATGGCGCGGGGGTCTCGCGGCGCGGGGCCGAGCGCACGCATGGCGATGCGAAGCGCGAGACCGAGGCGGCGCCGGGCGGGGGGAGCGTCTACCAGCCGCTCTCCGACGATCCGCGCAACCTTGAGGAGAGCCGCGACAAGCAGCGCGGCAATCCGGCCGGGCAGAACCAGCAGGGGTTGAACGAAGGCGGCCCGGGCGAACAGATCCGCGAACGCCGGGGCGGCGATCCGCGCGACGTGCCGGGGGCAGAGCAGCGCAGGCCCTAGAGCGGTTGCCGGTCAGGTGGGATCACCTGACGGTTTGCAGGGCGTGACAGGACGATAACCTGGAGCGGTTGATCTGGCGCAGCCGGATCGCACACCGCTCCAGCGTCCCCTCGCGCCTGTTTTGCGATCGGCTTTACCCCTGCGGCTACTGGCGGCGGGGGCTTTCCTACCGGCGCATATCGGCGGCAACCTGCGGAAATCGCGGCGGAAATGGCTCAGAAGTGCTGTTTCGTAGGGGAAATGCAGCAATTTCAGGGGCGTGGCCGGTTTTCAGGGTCGTCCAGACCCCGTCCTGACCCCCTCCAGACCCCTTCCAGACCCTCTCCAGCGGCGCCCAGACCCCTTGGAGGCCCCCTCTTAGGCCGCTTTCTCGATGCGGTTGCGGCCCGCCTGCTTGGCGGCATAGAGCGCGGTATCGGCGCGGGTGATGAGTCGGCCGGGGGCCTCGTCGCGACGGCGCTCGGCCAGACCGAAGCTGGCGGTGAGGTGCCATGGGCCAGCGGCGGTGATCAGCGGGGTATCGGCCACCGCGACCCGCACGGCCTCGATCCGGGCGGCGAAAGCGGGGAAGTCTGCGCCTTTGGCGGCGATCAGGAATTCCTCCCCGCCGATGCGCGCGACCAGCCAATCGGCCGGCACCATGCGGCGCAGCATCCCGGCGAAGTGGGCAAGGCTGGCGTCCCCGCCGTCGTGGCCGAGCCGGTCGTTGACGCGCTTGAAGAAGTCGATGTCGGCGATCCCGAGGGTGATCTGTCCGGGCGCGCCGGCCCAGTCGTCCAGCCGGGCAAGCGCGGCGCGGCGGTTGGCGAGGCCGGTGAGCGGGTCCGACAGGGCGAGGCGTTCCAGCTCGATGCGGGAGGCTTCGAGCTTCAGGGTCAGCGCCGCGATCCACGCGAAGGCCAGGCTGGCGACCACCAGCGGGATCAGCACCCCTGCGATCATCGCGTCGATGTAGACGATCCCGCCGAACTGGGTGAGCGAGAGGTGGACGAAGCAGGCCGAGGCGAATACCGATCCGCCGACCACGATCGCCCCCGTGCGCCACAGGCGGCGGCGCAGGGTAGCGGGGACATGAGAGGCGGCAGCGATCTGCATGACGGTGCGATGATAAGCCGCAGGTCTCGCGAATGTCTTAACGCGCACCTTGCGGCAGGGCGATTAGGTGATCGGGGGAAGGTGTGCTAGAAGGCCTGCGCTGACGTCGAAATTTGCGACGGACTTCGAAATTTGCGCTCCGCCGCTTGTCCTTTCGGACCCCGGCGTAAACCAGACGACGACTTCCTTTCATCGGACGGCCTGACGCACGACCCGCGCGGCACGTCGTTGCGCGGGCAACCCCTGGCGTTCTTGAAAGGAACCCCCATGAGCAAGACCGGAACCGTAAAGTTTTTCAACACCGAAAAGGGTTATGGCTTCATCCAGCCCGACGATGGTTCGTCGGACAGCTTCGTCCACATCACCGCCGTGCAGGCAGCGGGCATGAACTCGCTCGATAAGGACCAGCGTCTGAATTACGAACTCGAGCGTGGCCGCAACGGCAAGGAAAGCGCCGTGAACCTCTCGGCCGCCTAAGGCCCGATATCAGGGAGGGCAGGGCGCCTGCGCGGCGTCCTGCCCCCTTCCCAACATACGCACAAGCCTACCGAATCCCGCCTACCCCCCTCCCATGGCAGGACACCCCCGATGGCCCAGACCTACGAATTCTACAACGAGCGCGCCGACGAAGCCGCAGTGCTCGCCGCCAAGGCAACGCTCGACAATGTGCGCGACCGTGAACTGCGCTCGGAAAAGACCTGGCGCGGCCTTGCCGAACAGGCGCGCCGGACCATCGAGGAGCGCGAAAAGGCCGAGCGCGTGCGCTCCGAACGCCGCGCCGCAGAGGGCCTCGCATCCTGAACGGCGCGTCCCATTCCGCTGGCATGCGGGGGCGCGTTCCTGCATACTCTCTTCGGGCAACAGGACACTGAAACCGAAGGAGAATGCCCATGACCACCATGCAGTTCCAGTTCAACACCGATAGCTCGGTGATGGGAACGCAGGACGTGGCCCAGCGGATCGAGGCGCAGGTGCGCCAGCGGCTCGAACGCTTTGCCGATCGGCTGACGCGGATCGAGGTGCATGTCTCGGACGTCAACGGCCGCAAGCATGGCGCAGACGACAAGCATTGCACCATCGAGGCGCGGCCCCGCGGAAGCCGGCCGATCGGGGTGACGGGCAAGGCCGCCGATGTCGACGCTGCGGCGCGGATCGCGGCGAACACCATGGCGGAGCGCCTGTCGCGCGTGCTCGGCAAGGCCGAACGGCACCGCCGCGACCCCTCGCCCGACAAGCAGATCTGACATTCGAAAACGCGGCGCAGGGGGGCGCTAGGCCCCCTTGCGTCCGAACACCTGCGCCCTGAGGCCGCGCCCGCTGACGGTCGCCGCGCCCGGAAGGCTCGGCTGCTGCGGCGGCCGAGGCGCGGGCGGCGTTGGTGCGGGCGGGGCGTCCGGATGGCGCACCTCGAAGCTCCCGCCGATCCCCTCGGCCAGCTTGCGCTTTTGCGCCCACTCGTTGGCCAGCGCCATCTTCTCCCCCTCGTCCGCCGGCATCATCGCCGGCGGGAAGGCGCGGTCGTCGACGATGTTGGCGTCGGGAACATGGTCGGGCGAAACGAAGCGGTGGGCAAGGTGCTTCAGCGGCTCCAGCTCGTAGAGCGGCATGTCGGCGGGCTCCGGATCATGCGCGCCGATGATTGCGCCCTTGTCGTGGTGGATCACCCGATAGGAGAGGCTGCGGTCCTCGGGGCCGAAGGTGTCGCCGTCGGGGATGACATAGCCGCCGGGCGCCGTGGCGATGCGCAGGAAGGCGAGGATCGTTTCGTAGTTCGAAGCCCACGGCAGGACGTGCGGCTCGATCAGCACCTCGCGCCCCAGCCAGTGACGCGCGCCGAAGGTGCGGATGCCGACCAGCGCGTCCTCGCCGGGGGCCGGCCGCGGTCCAAACAGGTAGGGATGGATGTGGAGAGGTCCGGGCACGTCGCCGGAGGCGGCAAAGCTGTCGAACAGGTCGCCTGCGATCAGCATGTCGGACTGCGTCCAGTGCACCGCGAGCGGCATGGCATGTTCGGTGGCGATGCGTGCCATCAGCGCGAGCATCTGAAGGCGCCGCTCGAACTGCGCCTGCGTGGCGCCCGATCGCGGGCGGCCGATCGCCTCGAACATGGCAGCAATCTCGGGCTTGTCCTCGACCCCGCCCATCACACCGTGCGAAACTTCGAGGATGATATGGCTGGCACTGCGCGCGATCCGGTCCCGGATGTCAGGAGTAAGAAGCCCGGTGAAGGCCGATGACAGGGCGGGGCGGAACACATCGGCTTTGGCGGGCCGGTCAAGGTATTCGAAGGTCACCATCAGCTCTTCGGCGCCGTTGAAGAGCCGGTAGAACCGCCCCGGATTGCTCTCTGGAATGTTGAACTGCGCCCCGGAACGCATGCCTTCGATCCGCGTGAAATCGCGCATGATCGCCTCGAGCTCCAGCACGGACCGGTCGAACAGCAGGCAGGCCTGGATGCGGTTGGGGTAAAGCATGGCGCCAGCGGTCCTTGGCAAACGGGCAATGGTGCCGGGCGCTTAGCGCCGACCGGGTTAAATCCGGGTTGAGAAGCGCGCGCGATCAGCCGCCGCCGGCGATCCCGCATTCGGCCAGAACGCTTTCGATCGCCTTGGCGACCCCGAAGAACCCGGCCTTGGCAAGCGGCCAGGTGGCGCGGTCGAGGTCGGGGAGGAGGGTCGTCACCCGGCCCGCGGCTGCGAGCGGGGCAAGCTCGGGCCACAGCGCATCGCGGGTCCAGCCGGTGGGGAGGTAGGGGAGCACGACCCGCGCCGCGCCCGCCTCGGCCAGCAGGGGCGCGAGCGGTGCGCCGTCCTTCCATGTCACCGCGGGGCACCCGAACATCGCCGCAGCCTCGGCGCTGCCGCTGGCGAGGGCGCCCTCGGCGAAGCACTGCGCATGGCGGCCGATCGCTGCGGGTGAGCGCGCATCGGCTCGCATGGCGGCGATCACCAGCACCGGGGCGGCAGGCAGGGCAAGGGGCAAGTGATGCGCTGCCTCGTCATGCAGCAGCAGGGCGAAGGGCTCCCGCAGGTCGTCGGCGTTGACGGGCGCGGGCAGATCGAGCTTGCGGCGCGGATAGTCCTGTGGCTCGCTCAGCGGCTCGGCCTCATCCCCCGCGAGCCGTGCAGCGGCGAGAGCCCCCTCGGGGCGACCGGCGGTGTAGCGCGCGATATTGTCCGCCCGCGCCAGATAGTGCTTGCCCCTGGTGTGCAACCCCGCAACCCAGCGCCACGACAGCGTGTTCGATGCGGCGTCGGCGTCCATCAGGTGGCGCAGGAAGAAATCCGCACCGAGCCGCCAGTCGAGCTTCAGGGTGAAGATCCAGATGCTCGAAAACCACATCCGTGCGTGGTTGTGGAGGTAGCCCGTCTCGGCCAGTTCCCGAGCCCAGACATCGAAAGCCGCGATCCCAGTGCGCCCTTCCACGGCTTGCGCATAGGCGGTGCGCAGGCCCGCATTGCTCTCCACCGCCGCCAGCGCCATGTCCCGTCCCGCGCAGTAATCCGCCCAGATTTCGGGGCGCTGTTCGAGGTAGCCCTTGAAATAGACCCGCCAGAACACCTCGGCGATGAACTTTTCCGCCGCGCGCGGCGAATGTGCGCCAAGGACTGCCTCCAGCACCTCCGTCTCCCCGATCAGCCCTGCGTGGAGCCACGGCGAAAGCTGGCTGACATTGCCGCGCCCGGCGCCATTGCCGGGGCCGTCGTCGGCATTGCGGGTCTCGGCATAGCGGCGGCCGGCGGCGGGGAGGAACTGCGCGAGGCGATCAAGGCCGCGGGCGCGGGTCGGGGTGAAGTCCATGGGCGGGCAATGCCTTGGCGCGGCTGCGGTTCCGGCCTATTCTTTGGCAAGAGGAGAGACGCCATGATCGCCCGCACTTTGCCGTTCGCCGGGCTGCTTGCCGCTGCCGCCGCCTGCACCCCTGCCCAGACCGACGGGATCGACCCGCAGGGCAAGGCCTTCGATGCCGTCGCACCGGACGAGACCGTCACCCTCGTCGGCACCGAGCCGTTCTGGAACCTCAAGGTCACGGGCGGCGAGGGGGTCTGGACCACGCCCGAGAACCAGCCCGGCACCCGGCTGGCGCTGACCCGGTTTGCAGGCAATGGCGGCCTCGGCTTCACCGGCACGCTTGACGGCCAGCCCTTCACCGCCACCCTCACCCCCGGCCAGTGCAGCGACGGGATGAGCGACCGCAGCTATCCCTTCGTTGCCACTATCGCTTTGGGCGGGGAGACATTGCGTGGCTGCGGCTATACCACCAGCCAGCCGTTCACCGGCGATGCGGCGCCCTGAGGTGCCCGAGGACGAAGGGGAGAGACGTCATGACCATCACCGGAGGCTGTCTGTGCGGGGCGGTGCGCTATACCTGCGAGGCAGAGCCGCTGCTGTGCGTCACCTGCCACTGCAAGAACTGTCAGCGCCAGGCCGGCAGCGCGCTTTCGGTGATCGTCGGCGTACCCGAGGGTGCGGTTTCCTTCGAGGGCACCCTCAAGACCTACAACGACACCGGCGACAGCGGGGCGACCGTCAGGCGGCAGTTCTGCCCCGAATGCGGATCGCCGGTGTTCACCCGCGTCGACAGCCCGCCGGGACTGATGTTCATCAAGGCCGGGACGCTGGATGACACCAGCATCCTGAAGCCCGCCTTCCACTGCTATGCCAAAAGCAAGCAGGACTGGGTGGATCTCGGCGATCTGCCCGCCTTCGCGACAGTTCCCGAGGGACTTTAGAACAGGCGCTAGAACAGGCCGGGCAATTCGTGCTGGGCAGGCTCGGGTCGGCGCGGCTGGAGCGGCAGGCGTCGGGGCAGGTCGAGCCCCTGCCGCGCGGTCTTGGCTGCGGTCGCGCCCGCGGCGGTCGCGCCCGCGGCGGTCGCGCCCGCGGCGGTCGCGCCCGCCCCGCCTGCCGTGATCGGCGTGCAGGCCCGTCCGCCTAGGAAATCGAGCGCGGCTGCGATCGAGGCTTCGGCCGGATCGCCCAGCGGCCGGGTCAGATCATCGCCCGCGCGGCAGGTGTTGGGCATCACGCTCGCCAGCCCGGTGAAGTATTCGCCCTGATTGTTGGCGTTGACCGTCTGGAATGTCACCGCCCGCACGCGCAGGTCGCATTCGTCGAGGTCGAACCCGAACTGGCCGACCGGCTTGCCGAAGGAATTGGCTCCGACCAGCGCCAGGCCGTTGCCGAGGTAGGGGATGAGCGAATTGGCTACCAGCTCGCTTGCCGACGCGCTTGCATCGGTGGTGATCACTGCGACGCGGGTGGGCGCGATGGCGTTGGGCTCGGTGCGGAACAGGCGGGTTTCGTTCTCCGCCGCCTTGGAGGGGCGCAGCACGGTGCGGCTCCACACCTGTCCGACGCGGCCCTGACCCATCAGATCGCCGAAGGTATCGGCCACGTCCACCAGTCCGCCGCCGTTGTAGCGCACGTCGATGATCAGCTCGTTCACGCCCTGTGCGGCGAACTGGCCGAAGGCGGTGCGCAGCTGGCTTTCGGCATCGGCGATGATGAAGGTGCGCAGGTTGATGTAGCCGACCCGCTTGCCCCCGTCGTTGAGGATCAGCGCGCCATAGCGGTCCGAGATCGGATCGAGCACGAAATCGGTCTTGGTGATGCTCCGCTCGATGGTCGCACCCCCCGGCTGGACGATGCGCAGCACCCGCGTCACGCCCATGTCGGAGGGGCCGAGCGCATTGACCACGGCCTGCACCCCGCCATTGGCGAACAGGCTGGACACCGTCTGGAGGTTGCCTGCGCTGGTGCCGATCGCGGTGATTTCGCTCCCCCGGTCGAGCCCGGCGGCAAATCCGCTGCCGGTCTCGTAGGCTTCGATCACGAACAGGCGCTCGTTTGTGGTGTCGTAGAACAGCCGCACGCCGAAGCCTGCCGACGCGCCCGAATTGATGAACGCGTTCTCCTCCGCGATCGACGTTGCGAAGGTGAAGAAGCGGTCGCGGTTGGCGGCGCGCGCCGGAGCGACGCGGGCGTCGAGGTAGTCGTCGAGATTGGAGAAGGCCGCGCGGTTGACCTGTGCCAAGAGGTCGGGGAACAGATACCATTCGTTGAGGACGGCGTCGGCGTAATCCTGCCGGGCGCGCAGGCTGCAGGCGACGGTGGTGGGCGTGGGTGTGGGCGTGGGCGTGGGCGTTGCGGTGCCGCCGCCACCACCGGTAGCAGGCGAGCCCGAGGAAGAGCTGCCGCCGCCGCCGCAAGCGGCCAATTGGACGGCTAGGACGAGGCTGAGGGCGGTGCGGGCGAGTGTCACGGGGCAGCAAGACTCCGGCAGAACCATCGGGGCGCAGGGGTCACCCCGGAGCCGCAGGGATGCAATGGGCCGGGGCCAAGCGCAATCCGGAGAAGACACATTGCCAACCAGCAGCATAAAAAGCGTGACCTTTTTGCCTGCATTTGCAGGGTTTTCCTCAGAAACTGCCGAAAAGGGGCTTTCCCAGTCTCGTATCGCGCACCCGAACGGACTAGCACCGGGGCAATGAAGCGACAGAATCATGTCTGATTTTCCCGCCTGGCTCGCACCCCAAGTGCCCGCGCCCGCGCGTCATCCCGGTCTCGCCGTGGCGAAGCTGGGCACGGCGCAGGCGTTCGGGCGCGGCGGCTTTGCGCTGACCAGTCCGGCATTCCGCGCCGGGGAGGAGCTCGATGCGAGCTTCACCGCGGCCGAGGAAGACGCTGTCGCCCCCCCGCTCGAATGGAGCGCGCCGCCGCCGGGTTCGGCCGAACTGGTGCTGGTGGTCGAGGATGCCTCCACCAAGGCTGCCGATCCGGCCTGTCATTGGTTGGTCTGGGGCCTTGCCGGACAGCGCGGCAAGCTGCTGGAGGGGGAGACCCCGCCGCGCACCGGAAAGAACGCGGTCGGCAATTCCGAATGGCTGCTGCCCGCCCCGCCCGAGGGCGAAACGCGCCACTACCTGTTTCAACTTTTCGCGACCGACCTGCCGCTGGTGCTGATGCCCGGTGCGGGACGGGCGGAACTGCTTGCATCGCTGCAAGGGACGATTACGGCCTGTGCAGTGCTTCACGCCACCGTCACCGGAGGCGGGGAGGATGACGATGCGGGCTGGGAAGACGATGATATCTGATCAACCTGCCACTGACGTAAGGGAGTAGATGATGGCTGGAACAACCAACGCACTGCAGAAGCCGGTGAAGCTTTCGGGCGACCTCGAAGCGGTGATCGGCAAGGGCCCGATGACCCGCGCCGAAGTGACCTCGAAGGTGTGGGAATACATCAAGGCCAACGGTCTGCAGGACAGCAAGGACAAGCGTCAGATCAATCCCGACGCCAAGCTCGGCGCGGTGATCGGCAAGGACCAGATCTCGATGTTCAAGATGACCGCTGCGGTCTCCAAGCACCTCAGCTGATCGGCGCGGCCGCCTGCGGGCGGCTGCCAACCCGACACCATCAGCGGCGCGCGATCCGATAGGGTCCGCGCCGCTTTTGCTTGGGTACGCCCTTCCACGAAAGGGTGATGGCGCCCTGCTCCACCAACCTGTCTGCGGCGGTATGGACTGCACCCATCGCCCCGCGCCAGTCACCCTGCGGCCCGGCCAAAAAGCGCGCGGCTTCGCTCGGGCAGATGGTCGCTCCCTCCGCCCGACCGGCCAGCAGGGCGAGGATCGCCTCCTCCGGCGTCATGCGGGTTTGCGGCGCAGCGGCAGGCACTCCCCCACCCACAGCGCCAGCCAGATGATCGCGGGCTGGGCGAACATGCGCGGCACGTGATAGGCAAGGCCCAGCCCGCCGCCGGGCCGCGCCATGTCGAGCGCGAAGTGGTTGATGTTGGCGGGCCAGACGCACAGGGCGTAGAGCGCAAGGCCCCATCCCGCCGCCTGCCGGAGCCTTGCGGAGAACGGCTGCACCAGTCCGGCAGCGCCGAGGATCTCGGCCACGCCCGTCCACAGCACCACCGCCTCGGGCGCGGGAACCCAGCCGGGCATGATGGTGAGGAACGGCGCAGGCTTGGTGATGTGGATCACCCCGGCAGCGAAGTAGAACAGCGCCAGCGCCCAGCGCAGGATCGCCCGCGTCAAGCGGGTTCTCCGGAACCGGGCTCCCAGCCCGGCGGCGCCAGCACGAAGCCGGCAAAGTCGAAGCCGGGCACCACCACGCAGGACACGAGGCTGTAGCCGTGATCGCCATCGCCCACGGGCCCTGTGGCGGGCCGGGCGGCCTGCCACTCGCCGGGTGCGACCAGCCCCTGCAACTGCTGGCCCGCGCCGACATCCGCGCCGAGGATCACCGAGCGCACCGGCCCGGCATCGCCCGCGGCAAGCCGCAGTTCGACCGGATCGCCTGCCTGCCAGAACCACAGCTCGGCCGCATCGACCGTGTGCCAGTGCGAAGCCTCGCCGGCGCGCAGCAGGAACAGGATTGCGGTGCCGCCCGCGCGGCCATCCGCCCCCGGCTCGCCGCGCCATGTCTCCTTGTACCACCCGCCCTCCGGATGAGCGGCCAGGCCCAATTGTTCGATCAGTCCACTCGCGCTATCCATGCTGCTGTTCCTGCCTGTCTGTTCAGGCGCTCTAGCTTCCGGAGCTTCCTCCATGCAACTCCCTGCGCCGTCTCGCCTTGCCCTTGTCGCCGCGCTGATGCTGGCGAGCCCGCTTGCCGCGCAGAAGGCGCCCGCGGTCGACGAAGCCACCGCCGCCGCCATCGCCCGCGCCGCGCTGGAAGGCGCGCCGGTGTTCGACGGGCACAATGATGCGCCGGGCCAGCTGCGCACGCGCCAGAACAACCAGATCAATGATTTCGACTTCACCGACACGCTGGCCGAACACGATCACGTCGAAGGCGCGGCAGGTTCGATGCACACCGATCTCAACCGGCTGAAGCAGGGCATGGTCGGCGCGCAGTTCTGGTCGGTCTATGTGCCGCACAACAATGACGAGGCCGCCGCGGTGCAGGAGACGATCGAGCAGATCGACGTGACCAAGCGACTCATCGCCCGCTATCCCGATGCCTTGCGCTATGCCCTGACCGCCGATCAGGTCGAAGGCGCCATGGCCGAAGGGCGGGTCGCCTCGTTGCTGGGAATGGAGGGCGGCTATTCGATCGGATCGAGCCTTGCCGTGCTGCGCCAGTTCCACGCGATGGGCGCGCGTTACATGACGCTGACGCACAATTTCAACATCCCCTGGGCGGATTCGGCGACCGATGCCCCCAAGCACGGCGGGCTCACCGATTTCGGCAAGGACGTGGTGCGCGAAATGAACCGCATCGGCATGCTTGTCGATCTCTCCCACGTCAGCGAGGCGACGATGATGGACGCGCTCGACGTGGCGAAAGCGCCGGTGATCTTCAGCCATTCGGGCGCGCGGGGGGTGACGGGCCATGCGCGCAACGTGCCCGACAGCGTGCTGGCGCGGCTGCCGGAGAATGGCGGGGTGGTGATGGTCGTCGCGCTCCCGCGCTTCATCAACGAGGAGCTGCGCCTGTGGGGCGCCCGGCGCGATGCCGAGACGGCGCGATTGAAGACGCTGTGGCTGGGCCAACCGGCCAAGGTCGCCGAGGGACTGGCGGCGTGGGACAAGGCCAACCCTGAGCCTCAGACCACCATCAAGCACATGGCCGACCACATCGACCGCATCCGCAAGGTTGCCGGCGTCGAGCATATCGGCATCGGCGGCGATTTCGACGGGATGCCGTCCGGCCCCGCAGGCTTCGAGGATGTGCGCGGCTATCCGCTGCTCTTCACCGAACTCGCCCGGCGTGGCTATTCGCAGGTCGAGCTGGAACTGATCGCCAGCCGCAACATCCTGCGGGTGATGCGCGCTGCCGAAGCCTACGCCGCAGGGGCCGCCGACCAGCCACCGATCGAGACGCTCATCAACCCGCCTGCAGCCGCCAAGTGATCGGGGCCCGGCACGGGTAAAGCGCCGGGGTGATCCTGCGATAGCCGATTACTCGTTGGGGGCGACGCCGGTCACGCGGGCTTCGCTGTTTTCCTCGGCCCTTTCGGTGGTGTTGGGGCGGACGAGGTCGCCCTGTTCGGCAAGGTCTTCCCGGCCCGTTTCGGCCTGTTCGGCGATCGCCTCGTTCTGCCGCTGCACATTCTCCTGGCTTTCGACCGGGCCCTGCGTCAGCGCCCCCGTCACCCAGATCAGCGTCAGGGCGACAATCGCGAGGCCCAAGCTGATCCCAAGCACCCAGCGCACCACGCCTTCGTTGCTGCCGCCCTTGGCATCGGTTTCGTCGATGCTGGTGCGTCGGTCGGGTCGAGGCATGGGAGTCTCCTGGTTGCGAATGGCCAGGGACTATGCGCCTGCCTGCCGCGAGTTTTGCCAACCCTGGAGAGGAAGAATGCGAAAAGCGGCAGGGCGGGGCGAGGCTTCGTTCAGTCGCGCAGCAGCTCGTTGATTCCGGTCTTGGAGCGGGTCTGCGCGTCAACCGTCTTGACGATCACGGCGCAGTAGAGCGAAGGGCCGGGCGATCCGTCGGGCAGGGGCTTGCCGGGCATCGAACCGGGAACGACCACCGCATAGGGCGGCACCGCTCCCATGTGGACCTCGCCCGTCGCACGGTCGACGATTTTGGTCGAAGCGCCGAGATAGACCCCCATCGACAGCACCGCGCCTTCGCCCACGCGCACGCCTTCGGCGACTTCCGCGCGGGCGCCGATGAAGGCGTTGTCGCCGATGATGACGGGTTCGGCCTGCAGCGGTTCGAGCACGCCGCCGATCCCCGCCCCGCCCGAGATGTGGACGTTGGCGCCGATCTGCGCGCAGGAGCCGACGGTGGCCCAGGTGTCGATCATCGTGTTCTCGCCAACATAGGCGCCGATGTTGACGAAGCTCGGCATGAGGACCGCGCCCTTGGAGATATGCGCGCCGCGCCGCACGACCGCGCCGGGGACCACGCGGAAACCCGCCTCGCGGAAGCGGTTCTCGCCCCAGCCGGCGAACTTCAGCGGCACCTTGTCATAGGCGGGCGCACTGGCCGCGCCGCCTTCCATAACCCGGTTGTCGTTGAGGCGGAAGCTGAGCAGCACTGCCTTCTTGAGCCACTGGTTGACCTGCCAGCCACCCTTTCCATCGGGCTGGGCGACGCGCGCCTCGCCGGAATCGAGCAGCGCGAGCGCATCCCCGACCGCATGGCGCACTTCATGGCCGGGGCCGACGTCGGCGCGGTTCTCCCATGCGGTTTCGATGGCGGCGATCAGGTCAGCGTGCATGGGCGGTCTCCGGCGGACTGTTGCGCCCGTGCGCCTAGCCGCGCCGCTGCCGCTCGGCAAGCCGGGGGTTGCACAAGCCGCAGGCAGCATACGTAAGCTGCCTGCGGCCTGCCCAGAGATTATGCAGGCATCCCCGCCGCCAGCGCGAATTCGTAGGCGCGTGTCGCCAGCGGGCGCACGCGCTCGCTCATCGCCTGGGCGTGGGCGGATGACGCGGTGCCGTCGATCACGCGCTTCTTGATGCCCTGCATGATGCCCGCCAGCCGGAACAGGTTGTAGGCGAAATACCAGTCCATCGGCGGCACAGGGAAGCCGGTGCGCACGACGTAGCGGTCGACCGCTTCGGCTACCGTGGGGATCCCAAGCGCGGCGAGATCGAGGCCTAGCAGCCCCGCGCGCCCGTCGGCAGGTTGGAACCAGTTGAGCATCAGATAGCTGAAGTCCGCAATCGGATCGCCCAGCGTCGACAGCTCCCAGTCGAGCACCGCGATGATGCGCGGTTCGGTCTTGTGGAAGATCACGTTGTCGAGCCGGTAGTCGCCATGCACCACGCTCGATCCATGCTGCGGCGGGATGGTCTGCGGCAGCCATTCGATCAGCCGCTCCATCTCGGGCATGTGCTCGGTTTCGGAGAGCTTGTACTGCTTGGTCCAGCGGGTGATCTGGCGGGCGCAATAATCGGTGGGCTTGCCATAATCGCCCATGCCGATGCGGTCGGGCTGGTTCAGGTGCAGATCGGCCATGGTGTCGATCAGCGCATGATAGATCGCACGGCGCTCGTCAGGTTCCATGCCGGGGAGCGCGCCGTTCCACAGCGAGCGGCCGTCGGCCATGCTCATCACGAAGAACTTGGAGCCGATCACCTCCGGGTCTTCGCAAAGCCCAAAGGTGCGCGGCACCGGGAAGCCGGTGGGATAGAGCCCCGTCATCGCTGCATATTCGCGGTCGACCGCATGGGCGCTCGGCAGCAGCTTGCCGAAGGGCTGGCGGCGCAGCACGTAGGAGGCGCCCGGCGTGTCGATCCGGTAGGTCGGGTTCGACTGGCCGCCCTTGAACTTGGTGTAGCTGATCGGGCCTGCAAAACCCTCGACATGGGGCTCGAACCAGCGGGTCAGCGAAGCGAGGTCGAGCGCGTCCTTCTCGGTCACGGCGACCGTGCCGACCATTTCCTTGTCGAAATCGATGCTGTTTGTCTCGGCCATCAGTCGAACACCACCACGGTGCGCGCGGAGTGCCCGGCGCGCATTGTATTGAAGCCATCGTTCACAGCCTCGAGCGGGATGCGCTCGGCGATGATCGTGTCGAGGTCGAGGAGGCCCCTCAGGTAGAAATCCACCAGACGCGGCAGGTCGACCGGGAAGTGGTTCATCCCCATGATCGCGCCCATCAGCTTCTTGCCCGACAGGAGGTCGAAAGCGCCGAGGCCGACCTTGCAATCGAGCGGCATCATGCCGAGGATCACCGCCGTCCCGCCGCGCTTGAGGCTGGCGACCGCGAGATCGGCGGAGGCCTGACGCCCCACCGCCTCGATCCCCCAATCGACCCCGCCGCCGCTGATCGCGATGATCTGCTTGGCGGCGTCTTCGGCCAACGCATCGACGGTGTGGGTCGCGCCGAGCACTTCGGCGAGCGCGCGCTTTTCGGGGAGGGGGTCAGCGGCGATGATCTTGCCTGCGCCCGCGATCTTCGCCGCGTTGATGGCCGCCAAGCCCACCCCGCCGCAGCCGACCACCAGCACGGTTTCGCCGGGCGTCACCTTGCAGGCGTTGAAGATCGTCCCCGCCCCGGTCGTCACCGCGCAGCCGAGCAGGGCGGCGCGGTCAAACGGCATGGCCTTGTCGATGGAAACGCAGGCGTGTTCGTGGATCAGCATCTGCTCGGACAGGGCCGAGAGGTTGAGCATCTGCGCCACCGGCGCGCCATCCGTGAAGGCGATGCGCGGTGCCTCGCCCTTGGCGCGGCGGGTGTCCCCGCCAAGGCACAGCGCCATGCGCCCTGTCACGCAGAACTCGCAATGGCCGCAGAAGGCGCTGAGGCAGGAGACGACATGATCGCCCGGCTTCACGGTGCGCACCTCGCTGCCGACCGCGCGCACGATCCCCGCCGCCTCGTGCCCCGGAATGCAGGGCAGGGCGTGGGGGTAGTGCCCGTCGATGAAGTGCAGGTCCGAATGACACAGCCCGCAGGCCTTGGTGTCGATCAGGACTTCATGCGGGCCGGGTTCGGCATAGGTGACCTCCTTGATGGTGAGGCCCTGTCCGGGTTGTTCGAGAATGGCGGCTTTTGCCATGAGAATTCCTCTGCCCCTCCCGCATGCGGGTGGGGAGCGAGACTTGGGCTTGCCTCGCAAGTCCTGGTCGCAGCGGGGTGGCCTTCCTCGCGGTTGGCCCGTGCCCACCCCCGCCCCCTCCCGTTGATCCGAATTGACGGTTGGCACAGCCAACCTTCGGCGGGAGGGGAGATGAGAAGCTTACCGCGCCACGCCCATGTCGCCCGAGCTGAAGCTCTGGCCGTCATTGGCGGCGCGCCCGTGGTTCCCGCGCAGGGCGTTGGCCGTCGGGCCGGCGACCGGCGCGTGCTTGGCGAACTCCATATGCGCGATCGAGCGGGCGTGGACTTCATCCGGGCCATCGGCGAGGCGCAGGGTGCGCTGGTGGGCATAGGCCGAGGCGAGGCCGTAGTCCTCCGACACCCCGCCGCCGCCATGGGCCTGAATGGCGTCGTCGATGATCTTGAGCGCCATGTTCGGCGCCTGCACCTTGATCATCGCGATTTCCTGCTTGGCCGCCTTGTTGCCGACCTTGTCCATCATGTCGGCCGCCTTGAGGCACAGCAGGCGGGTCATGTCGATATCGATCCGGGCCCGCGCCACGCGCTCTTCCCAGACCGAGTGCTTGTAGACCGGCTTGCCGAAAGCCTCGCGCTCCTGCAGGCGGCGGCACATCTTGGCGAGCGCCTCTTCGGCGACCCCGATGGTGCGCATGCAGTGGTGGATGCGGCCCGGCCCGAGGCGCCCTTGCGCGATCTCGAAGCCGCGGCCTTCGCCGAGCAGCATGTTGGTGACGGGCACGCGCACGTTGACCATCTCGACTTCCATGTGGCCGTGCGGGGCATCGTCATAGCCGAACACGGGCAGGTGCCGGATGATGTTCACGCCCGGCGCGTCGATCGGCATCAGCACCATCGATTGCTGGGCGTGGCGCTGGGCCGAAAAGTCGGTCTTGCCCATCACGATCGCCACCTTGCAGCGCGGATCGCCGAGGCCGGAGGACCACCACTTGCGCCCGTTGATGACGTAATGATCGCCGTCACGCTCGATCCGGGTCTCGATATTGGTCGCGTCGGAGGAAGCGGTGTAGGGCTCGGTCATCAGGAAGGCCGAACGGATCTCGCCGTTCATCAGCGGGCGCAGCCACTCTTCCTTCTGCTCGCGGGTGCCGTAGCGGTGGAACACTTCCATGTTGCCGGTGTCTGGCGCGGAGCAGTTGAACACTTCCGACGCCCAGCCGATGCGGCCCATTTCCTCGGCGCACAGCGCATATTCGAGGTTGGTGAGGCCCGGGCCTTCGAATTCGAAGGTATCATCGACATGATGGTGGCTGTCGTTGCGCGGCGGCATGAACAGGTTCCAGATGCCGGCGTCCTTGGCCAGCTTCTTCTTGTCCTCGATGATCTGGATCACCTTCCAGCGGCCGCCCTCGGCGTCCTGCGCCTTGTAGACATCCATGTTGGGGCGCACGTGCGTCTCGATGAAATCGCGCACGCGGTCACGCCAGTAGGCCTGCCGTTCGGTGGGTTCGAAATCCATGAGGGGTCCTCTCGTCCTTAATTGCAATCGAATCTGCGAATGACCGTGGCAGAGGCTTCGGCCCTCGCCAAGCTCTCATTTCTGGTCCGCCGGGGCCGTTCCGCGCAGCCGGGCGAGGCGCTCGGCATGGTCATCCTCGCCCAGCGGAAAGCGCAGGAACACCAGCACCGCCGCGATGATGAACAGCGCGGTGAGGATCGTGAACCACACCATCAACCGATGGATCACTTGCCCTTCGACCATGCCCGGCGCGGCGTTATCGGGAAAGCCCGCCGCGCTGATCAGCGTGCCCGCGGCAAAGGTGCCGATCCCGGTGACGCATTTCTGCATGAACAGGTTGCCCGCGAAGAACAGCCCTTCCTCGCGGTGGCCGGTGCGCATCTCGGAATCCTCGACCACATCGGCCAGCATCGATCCCACCAGCATCATCGTGCCGACCGCGAAGGAGGTGGCCAGCGTGGTGAGGGCCAGGAACAGCGGGATCGCGAACGGCGTGCCATTGGCGGGGAACATTCCGGCGAGGCGCAGGACATAGGGCGCAAGGCCGAACGCCAGCCCCAGCGCGGCCATCCCGGCCGCGGCGTGCTTCTTGCCCCAGCGGCGCGAGATCGGCGGCGCCAGCACAAAGGCGAGCGCCACGCCCGCCAGCAGGGTCATCGGCCAGGCGGCCAGCGCCCAGCGCGGAAACTCCCAGACATAGGTCTGCATATAGGTGCTGGTGGCAAAGTTCAGGCCCTGATTGGCATAGGCGAACACGCCAGCGCCCATCAGCGTCAGGAAGGCCGGGTTGCGCAGCGTGCGGCCCATCGCCCGCAATTCCTCTCCCAGCGGCAGGCGCGGGGGGAGCTTTGCCGGGGGCTTGGCCAGCGCCCGGTGCGTGCCCAGCGCCACGATGAGGATCGCGCCCGTCATCAGCGCCACGCCCGACCAGGCATAGGCATCATAGCCCTCGCGCCGCAGCAGCCCGGCGGGGTGTTCTGCGGTCGGGGCGAGGAACACCGCATAGGCGAGGAACAGCAGGGTCAGCCCGCCGATCCACCCGAACAGAAACCGATAGCGGATCACGTCGGTGCGCTCGTGATAATCCTGCGTGATTTCGGGCAGCATGGCGAGCGAGGGCACTTCATTCAGGGCAATCGCGGTGCGCACCAGAATGGCCGACAAGGTGAGGTAGATCAGCGTGCCGGTCTGCCCCCAATCGGGCGGGTTCCAGAGCATGAACCACGACAGGCCGACCGGGATGATCGAGGCATAGAGCCACGGATGGCGCCGCCCCCATCGGCTGTTGGTGCGATCGGAAAGGTGGCCGATCACCGGATCGACAAAGGCATCGATGATCAGCGCCATCATCACCGCCAGACCGACCAGATTGGCGGGCAGGCCGATCACCTGATTGTAGAAGATCAGCAGGAAGACCGCGAAGCCATTGTCCTTGATCCCGTAGGCAATCGCCCCGGCGCCATAGGCAAGCTTGATCCGGTAAGGGACCTTCGCGCCCGCCTCGCTCATGCGCGGCATCCCCTGCGGCCGATGGCCGCTTGCGCGAATCCGGTCACTGCTCTCTCCCCTTTTCAGTTTCGAACCTAGACCGAATAGGCCCATCGTCAATGCGCGCCGGGCTGACGCTACGGCATCGGCGCTGGAGCGCGAGAGGCTTGCAGCCGCGCGCGAAATGCTCCTAACGTAAGCGTCAAGTGAGAGGCTTGAGAGGAGAATCGGTCATGGCCGATCTGGACACATTCCGCACCGAAACCCGCGCCTGGCTGGAGGCCAACTGCCCGCCCGAAATGCGCGAGCCGGTGCGCGGCGAGGAGGACGTGTACTGGGGTGGCCGCAACGCCACCTTCAAGAACGATGCACAGAAAGCGTGGCTCGAAGCCTGCATCGCCAAGGGCTACACCGTGCCGATGTGGCCCAAGGAATATGGCGGCGCAGGGCTCTCCGCGCCTGAGGCCAAGGTGCTTCGCGAGGAGATGGGGCGTATGGGCGCGCGCCCGCCGCTTTCGTCCTTCGGCATCTGGATGCTCGGCCCGGCCCTGCTGCATTTCGGCACCGAGGGGCAGAAGCAGCGCTTCCTCAACGAAATCGCGCGCGGGGAAATCCGCTGGTGTCAGGGCTATTCTGAGCCGGGCTCGGGGAGCGACCTCGTTTCGCTCCAGACCTTCGGTGAGGACAAGGGCGATCACTGGGTCGTCAACGGCCAGAAGATCTGGACGAGCTACGCCGACCACGCCGACTGGATCTTCTGCCTTGTCCGCACCGACAAGGAGAACAAGTACGGCGGCATCACCTTCATGCTGTTCGACATGGCGAGCGAAGGCGTCACCACCAAGCCGATCAAGCTGATCTCCGGCTCCTCGCCCTTCTGCGAGACCTTCTTCGACAACGTGAAGGTGCCCAAGTCCTATGGCGATGACGTGCCGGCCTATGTGGGCACCATCAACCGCGGCTGGGACGTCGCCAAGTACCTCCTCGGCCACGAGCGCGAGATGATCTCGGGCGCGGATGGCGGCGAGCGTCAGGCGGCGATCGGCGCAGCGATGAAGCGCCATGCCGCCAAGACCGGCGACGAGATCGACCCCGTGCTGCGCGCCGAGCTCGCGATGTTCGATGTCGATGCGCTGGCCTATGCCGCGATGGGCGAGAAGTTCCTCGATGAAATCAAGGTCGGCAAGGCGCACCCCGCGCAGCCGAACATGATGAAGTACGCCGGGACCGAGCTCAACAAGCGCCGCCATGAACTGGTGATGGCAGTCGGCGGCAGCCGCGCGCTCGAATGGGAGAGCGAGGCGACCGAACACGGCAAGCCCGCCAAGAGCTGGCTGCGCACCAAGGCCAACTCGATCGAGGGCGGGACCAGCGAAGTGATGCTCAACGTCATCGCCAAGCGCATCCTCGACCTGCCGGGGGCTTGATTTAACGAACAATCGTCATCCCGGCGCAGGCCCGGGCCCAGTTGCAAGGGTAGCGATCTGGGCACCGGCCTGCGCCGGAGTGACGAGCTAAGGGAGAGGGAAAACCAATGCCCCTGTATCACGACGAAGATCAGGCGATGCTCGCCGACACCGCGCGCGGGTTCATTGCCGAGGAAGGCAATATCGCCAAGCAGCTGCGCCACTGGCGCGACCGCAATTGCAAGGACGGCTTCGGCCACGGCCTGTGGAAGCAGATGGCCGAGATGGGCTTTACCGGCATGCTGGTGGAGGAGGCCGATGGCGGGCTCGGCATGGGCCATGTCGAGGCGGGGATCGTGCTGGAGGAAATCGGCCGCAACCTGACGCCCTCGCCGTTCCTGACGTCGTCCGTGCTGGCGGCCACCGCGCTGAAGCATGGGTCGGCTGACCTCAAGGGCCGCTACCTGCCCGGGCTGATCGCGGGCGACAGCGTCTTCGCCGTCGCCATCGACGAGACCGCCAAGCACCGGCCCTCGCGCATCACCACCCGCGCCGAGAAGTCGGGCAACGGCTTCAAGCTGTCGGGTGCCAAGACCTTCGTCATCCATGGCAGCAGCGCCGACATGATCGTCGTCGCGGCGCGCACCAGCGGTTCGGACGAGGACGCCGACGGGATCACGCTGTTCGCCGTCCCGAAGGACGCGGCGGGGATGACCCACGACGCGGTGCGTCTGGTCGATTCCTCGATGGCTACCCATACCCGCTTCGACGGGGTGGAACTCGATGGCGACGCCGTGATCGGCGAGATCGACGGCGGGCGCGCCGTGCTCGATGCGATGCTGCTCGCCGGGCGCGTCGGCGCGGCGGCGGAAGGCGTCGGCGTTGCCCGCGGGGCGATGGACATGACGGTCGATTACCTCAAGCAGCGCAAGCAGTTCGGCAAGCTCATCGGCGAGTTCCAGGCGCTCCAGCACCGCGCCAGCCACCTCTATTCCGAAGTCGAGATCGCCCGCGCCGTGACCATCAAGGCGCAGCAACTGCTCGATGGCGGTTCGGCCCATGCCGAACTGATGGCGAGCGTCGCCAAGGCCAAGGTCGCCAAGACCGCGCGCCTCGCGGTGCAGGAAGGCGTGCAGATGCACGGCGGCATCGGCATGACCGACGAATACGACATCGGCCTCTACATGAAGCGCGACCGCGCGCTGGCCGAGTTCCTGGGTGATGCGAACTTCCACGCCAACCGCGTGGCGGAATTGAGCGGGTATTGAGCCAAAACCCCGCCCCGGGCCCGGCCCGGGGCCCCGCTTCTCTCGCGGCGGGCAAATTTAGCGGGGTCCCGGATCAAGTCCGGGACGGTGGAGGAGATTTCTAATGGACATTCAATCACTTTTCAGCCTCGAAGGGCGCATTGCCCTCGTCACCGGCGGCAGCCGCGGGATCGGCAAGATGTTTGTGGAAGGCCTGCTCGCGGCGGGCTGTGCGCGGGTCTACATCTCGGCGCGCAAGGCCGATCAGATGCAGGCGACCATTGACGAATTCGGTTCCGACCGCGTCATCGGCATCCCCGCCGATCTCAGCCAGATGGACGGCATGGTCGCCCTCGCCAACGAGTTGAAGGCGCGCGAGAGCCACCTCGATATCCTCATCAACAATGCCGGTGCGGCGTGGGGCCAGCCCTATCTCGAATTCTCCGAAGCCGGCTGGCACCGGACGATGGATTTGAACGTCAAGACCCCGTTCTTCCTCACCCAGAAGCTCCACGATCTGCTGGTCGAAGGCGGCAAGCAGGGGCATCCGGCCAAGGTGATCCACGTGTCATCTATCGATGGCCAGCGGATCAACCCGTGGGAAACCTACGCCTATCAGGCGTCGAAGGCAGCGGTGATCCAGCTCACCCGGCGCATGGCTGCGCGGCTGATCCACGACAATATCATTGTCACCTCGATCGCGCCGGGGGCCTTCCCGTCCGAGATGAACAAGGCCGCCAAGGACGCGCCCGATACCTCGGCGAGCGGCATCCCCGCCAAGCGCATCGGCACCGCCGAAGACATGGCCGCGGCCGCCATCTACCTGTGCAGCCGCGCGGGCGATTACGTGGTGGGCGAGACGCTGACGGTCGACGGCGGCGTGGTCAACGCGCTGCTCCCCAACCACTTCGCCGATCCTTCCGGGGGGCACTGAGCCAGCGCCTTGCGGGGCCCGCGAAAAAAGGGGCCCACATCCCCTCTCACCAGAGATGTGGGCCCAGGAGGCGGAAGGAAGAAGTCCCTCCGCCCGGGTCGCACCGTGAACTTTTGTGTCCGGATTACCGCGCCGTTAAGCACGCCCTCCGTAATTGCCCCTAGGTATGCCGAGGCAAGCGCACGCCGTCTGTGATGGCCGTCACGGACGGGCCGGGATGCGCGGATTTATTCTGCCTCCCGCCAGCCGTTGAAGCGCGCCCCGCGCGCCCGTATCCTCGGCGATCGAAGGGGCGAAGTATGGACAATCTTGACGATATCATTGCCCGGCTTGCGCCCGATTCGCTGCTCCGCGCGCTGGCGCCGGACCAGCTCGAACGCCTGCTGCGCGAAGCCACCCGCCGCGAACTGCGCCCGGGCGAGCCGATCATTTCGCAGGGCGACGAGAACGGCGATTTTGCGGTGGTGGTGCTGACCGGCGGGCTCAAGATCACCATGGTCAGCGCCAGCGGCCACGAGATCATTCTCAACTATTGCGGCCCCGGCGAACTGGTCGGCGAGATCGCGATGCTCGATTCCGGCCCGCGCACCGCTTCGGTGATCGCCGCCGTCCCTTCATCGGTGCTGCTGCTGCCCTCGCACACCTTCCTTGCCGCGGCGACCGCCAACCCGGTCTCGGCCGCGGGCGTGATGCGCGAGCTGGCGCGGCGGGTGCGGCAGTTGAACCTCGTGATCGAGAGCGACCGCACCTTCTCGATGGCCCCGCGCTTGGCGCGCGCGCTGGTGCGGCTGATCGATCCGGCGCGCGACGATGGCCGGCTGCGCTACGATCCCAACCAGAGCGACCTCGGCGCCTTTGCCGGCCTCGCGCGCGAGAATGTCAGCCGGCTGCTGTCCGACTGGGAAGCGCAAGGGGTGATCTCCCGCGAGGGGCGCGCGCTGTCAGTCCGCGATCGCAGCTACCTCCAGGCCCTCGCCGATTTCGGCGACGAGGGGTGAGGGCAGGGGCCTGCCGACAGGGCCGCGTCAGGAGTTCCGACTCAGGAGTTCCCGCTCAGTAGTTCCCCCTCAGTAGTTCCACTGCGCCTGCACGCGCAGGATCTGACCCTCGGCCTGTCCGAAGCGGCGCTCGTCGGCCTCCTTGCGCTTGGCAAAACCATAGGTGGTGGTGATTTCCAGCGCCGGGTCGATCTGGAATTCGAAGCCCAGTTCCAGTTCCTCGGTCTCCAGCCGCGGCGCATTGACCGCCGCCTTGAATCCGCCGCGGTAATATTGCCAGCGGGCGAAGGGGTAGAACGGGCCGATGGGCGATTTGTCGATCTTGCCCATCACCTGCACATAGCCGCCATCGATCGGGCGTTCCTCGATCCGGCCGGTGGCGGGGATGAATTCGGGGCCGGTGCCCCAGTTCCATTCCCCCTGTATGCCGATGGGGTTGGGGTAGAGGATCGCGTGAATCAGCGCGCGGTTGTCCTTGAAGGCGGCCGGGCTGACCCCGCCGCTGCGGATTTCCGGGCGGATCTTGTTGCGCATCAGCGATCCGCCGATTTCGAACACCTGACCTTCCAGCCCCAGCCCGTCGAGTTCGAACGGCCATGTGGCCAGCGCCACCAGCATCACGTTGTCGTCGGTCTCGGAGCGGTTGAGGCCCTGCCCGTTGAACGCGCCGAAGCCGAAGGCCCCGTAATTGCCGAAAAGCTTATGGCCGTCCTTGGCGAGCCGGTCCCAGATCGCCTGCACCTTGGGGGGGGTGTAATAGGCGACGATCCCGAGATCGCGCTCGCCCGCGGCGGCGCTGTTGATCCCGTCGGTACGATCAAGCGCGAGGCGATTGGAGGAGGACTGCATGTTCTCCCAGCCATAGGGCACCTTCGACTGGCCGAGCCGGATGCGGAACGCCTTGTCCTCGAAGGGGAAAACATCGGCATACATGTCGCGCAAGCTGACGGACCCCTCGCGCCGTTCGCCGACCGACTGGTTGGAGACCGAGGCGGCGAAATCGGGCTGGAAGTAGAGCGAGACGTGATCGTTGAGATCGCCCTGAATGATCATGCGCAAGCGGCGGAAGCTGAAGTTGCTGTCGCCGTTCAGCGCGCTGTCGTGAATCGAGCGCAGGCGCGACACCCCGGCAGGCGCATCGGCGTCGCCCGACACGATCTGGTTGAAGCGCAGCTGGGTGTAGCCGCGCAGGCGCAGTTTTTCGTACCACGCCTTGGGCTTGGCCGGGGCAGGCGTCGCGGCGGCGAGCCGGATCGGATCGGATGCGGCCGGGGCCGGGGAAAGGGCGGGCGCCGGGGCGGGCGTGACGAACGGCGCAGCGCCTGGCTGGGCGGCGGCCTGCGGCGGCGCGGTCATGACTGCGGCGGACTGCTGCTGCTGCTGTTGCTGGAGCGCGGCGACCATCGCCTTCAGCTCATCGATCTGGCGTTGCAGATCGGCGATGGTCCGCGCCTCGCCGGCTTCGGCAGAGGCTGGGGGCGGCCCGCTTTGCGCAAGCGCGGCGTGGCTTGTGCCGAGCATCAGGGCGGCGGCGATCAAGGTAATGGGCAAGGTGGCGGGGCTTCCACCAGACAGGCGAGTCATGAACCGGGGCTTTCGTGTTTCGCCTGTCCAGGATGAACCGGCAGGGCCGCGCACTATGTCACTTTCATTGCACTCATGTGACAAATGCGACCGCGTCGTGACCCATTTGTCGACGCCGGGGAACCGGGCGACCGCCCGCATTGTTCCAGACCCCCTCCAGACCCCTCTCAGACCCCCCGCAGACCCCCTCCAGCCTCGGCCAGCCTGCTTCCAGAGGCGGCGCTGCGGGACGTTTCACGTGAAACAATTTCGGCATTCTGCCGCCGGCGCGGCGCGAGGCCCGGGCCCTGCGGATTAACGAAGCGTTCTAACCTTTCGCGTAAATCCGCCGATATGCCGAAGGTGCCTCGCCTCCCGATGCTCGCCCTGCTGACCCTCGGTCTGAGCGCCTGCACGCCCGCGCCCGAAACGCTGTTTGCGGAAGGACAGAAGGCTTTTCAGGCACATGATTATCGCACCGCCTGGATCCAGCTGGAGGGCGGGCTGAAGCAGCAGCCGGACAATGCCGAAATGCAGGTGCTGCTGGCGAGCACCTTGCTGAAGCTGGGCGAGGGGGAGCGGGCGAACATCCGGCTAGAGGCCCTGCCTGCCGACCTGCGCGCGACGCCGCGCATCAGGCTGATGCAGGCGGAGGCCGACATCCTGCGCGGGCAGTTCGACAAGGCGTTGAAAACAATCGCCGAAATTGACAGTGCGGCGGCCGATCGTCTGGCGGCGCTGGCTTTTGTCGGCAAAGGTGACATCGCCCGCGCCGCCGCCCGATTCGAAGCGGGGATCAAGCGGCCCGAACCCGACGCCCCGCTTCTGGCGAGCTATGGCCGGTTCGCCTTCGAGAAGGGCGACTGGAACCGGACCGATGATCTCGTGGGGCAGGCGCTGAAGCACGATCCGCGCCTGATCGAGGCGATGATCCTCAAGGCTGAACTGCAAGAGCGCCGCAATCAACTGCCTGAAAGCCTTGCGACTTTCCGGGCCGTGCGGGATCTGCATCCGGCCAATTTCGATGCGCGGCTCGGGGAGGCCCGGGTGTTGGCGGCAACGGGCATGCGGGACGAGGCGCTGGCCCTTGCGAAGGACCTGCAGGCCGAGGAGCCCAAGTCCCCGGCCGTGGCCGCGATCAGCGCCGAAGTCGCCGCTCAGGCCAAGGACTGGAAGACGGTGCGTTCGACCTTGCAGGTGTACGAAAAGGAACTGCCCACCCTGCCAAAGCCTGCGGTGCTCTATGCGGAAGCGCTGATCGAGCTGGGGCTGCCGGCTCAGGCGGTTACGCTGCTTGGCCCGCACTTCGAACGGCAGCCCGGCTGGCGCAAGCTGCGCGTGCTCCACGCCCGGGCGCTGCACGAAAGTGGCGAGACGCAGCGGGCGCTGTCCGTGATCCGCCCGCTGGCGGATCGGCCGGATGCAGGGCCGGATGAACTGCGATTGGCGGCCAGCATTGCCAAGGGTGCAGGCGACAAGAACGCGGCGAAGTTCGAACAGCGGATCGCCAAGCCCGCACCCGAATGGATCGGCGGACAGCTTGCCCTTGCCGACAAGGCCCTGCGCAACCGCCAGTGGGCGCAGGCGGAGCAAGCCTATGTGGCGATCGTCAAGCAGGTCGGGCCGAGCAACGGCATGGTGCTGAACAATCTCGCTTTCGTTCAGGACAAGCTGGGCAAACCGCAGGAAGCGCTCAAGAACGCCCTGCTCGCGGCGGAGCTCGAACCCGCGAACGCTGCGATCCTCGATACGGCGGGAGGCCTGCTGGTCGCCAATGGCAAGCGCGAGCGCGGCATAGCGATGCTGCGCAAGGCCACCCAGATCGCTCCGCAGAACGCGGCGATCAAGCGCCATCTTGCCGAGGCCGAGGCGACCTGACCCATCCCGCAAAGCAAGAAGGGCAAGGCTGATCGCCTTGCCCTTCAGGATTGTCATCGAGAGGCGCTATGCCGGTCAGGCGTAGGCGAGAGCGCCTGAATTGCCGCGCTGCATGGCGGCACCCTTGCGCCAAGTCGACCGGAACAGCGCGACCAAGGCCATGGCGAAAATGAGCACCATGCCGGGCGCGGGCACTTCGGAACCGCCGCTCGAGGAAGACGTGGTGCTGCCGGTCTCGCGACCGCTTGCCGAAGTCACGCCAGGAATGCCCTCGATCGACTGATAACGCACGAAGAAATCGCTGAGTGTCAGGGAACCGATCGCCCCGCCGAAGTCGAGCGCCAGGGTGCCGCTGCCGGTCTGGCCGTCGAACACACCTGCCGAACCGCCGCCAGCGCAGCTGCCGGTGCTCGCACCCTTGAAGCACACATCGACCGAACCGATCCCGTTGGGGTAGTTGCCGCCCAGCTGGGTGAAATTGTAGGTGCCCGTGCTCGATGCGCCGACGATGCTGGGGTCGGTGTTGAACGCGAAGCCCGACACGCGCGACGAGATCGAATCGCCCGTCGCACCCGTGTTGGTCAGCGCGTAATCGAAATTGTAGACGCCATTGACGATGCTGCTGAGCGTCAGGGTCAGCTGGCTCGAAAGCCCGGTCAGCGAGGGCCCGCCATCGACGAAGCCGTCAAAGGTGATGGTGTTGGCCGCGCCGATCGAGGAACTATCGAGGAGAATGGGCTCCGCCATCGCCGGTGCTGACATGCCGAGTCCGACCGTGACGGCCAAACCGGCAATCATTCGCTGAAAAGCCTTCATGAACTTACCCCCCATGATCAATGTACTCCCGGGGGGTGTCATAAAGAGTCTGTTTACGAAATCGCTGAGTCGGCGCTGTCTCAGATCGAAACGGTTCGCTGGGAGAGCCTGCTTGTCGGAACAGCGGGTGCGCCTTGGCGCCGTGTGGCGCCGCCATTCGCTAGGCCGGCTGCGCCCCGAAACCGGAAGTTCCTGAAAGAAAACGTGCTTTGCCGCGCGGCGGCGCCTCCTGCCTCAGGCGCTAGCCCATCAAGCCGCGCACGAAGGGGATGAGCCCCGTCTGGCGGGCCCGCTTCATGCGCTCGGCCTCGAGGATCGCGCGGACCTTCTCGAAGCACACTTCGACGTCGTCGTTGATGATGACGTAGTCGTAACCGTCCCAGTGGCTGATCTCGGCCCGGGCGCGTTCCATCCGGGCGGCGATCACGTCGGCGCTGTCGGTGGCGCGGCTCTTGAGGCGGCGGTGAAGTTCCTCGATTGACGGGGGGAGGATGAACACCCGCGCCACGTCCTGCTGGTCCTTCTGGTAGAGCTGCTGGGTGCCCTGCCAGTCGATGTCGAACAGGAAGTCCTGTCCCTGCTTCAGCGCTGCGCGAATGATTCCCTTGGGCGTGCCGTAACGGTGTCCGAAGACCTCCGCCCACTCGTAGAAATCGTCCTCGTCGATCATCTGCTGAAACTGATCGGGCGTGACGAAGTGATAATGCACCCCGTCGACCTCGCCCGGACGCGGGGGGCGGGTGGTGGCCGATACCGAGAGCTTGATCTCGGGGTCCTTGGCCAGCAGCATCCGCGAAAGCGTGGTCTTCCCCGCGCCCGAAGGCGAGGAGAGGATGAACATCAGGCCCCGGCGCTGGAGGGTGTCGGAGGTATCGTGTGAGGAGTCGCCCATGGGCCCCGTTGCACCAACGCAGGGGCACAAATCAAGGGGCGCTCAGGATTCGGGCGGGGCCTGACGCTTCGTCCGGCGCTTCGCTTCGAGCCGCTTGCCACGGTCATAGAAGACCTTGGCCGCCAGGCCGCCGGCGACCACGGCGAGGCCGAGCGGCGAGCGGCGGGCGAGGTGGCTTGCGCCCCACAGCGCGAGACTGGTGGCGACCCCGCGCTTGTCGACCAGCTTTTCGGCCTTCGCCTGATCGTAGCTGCGCACCAGCAGGCCCTTCTCCATCCGGTCACGCAGCAGGCCGCCAGCCGCGCGCAGCACGATGTCGGCGATGATGAGGTTGGTGCCCGCCACAGGGCTCGGCAGCGGAACGCCGCCCGGGCCGGTCGGAGCGGTTTTGGCAGGGTCCCCGGTGGTGGCAGCCGTGCCGGCCTTGCCCTGCTGTTTCCCGCTGGCCCGCTTCCCCCGCGCCATGGGGCCTATTTCTTGCGGCCGAAATCGATGCTGACGACGTTGGAGCCGTCAGGGTCGGTATCGGGCCCGTCGTTCTCCGCGTCCTCGTGCGCTTCGGGCGCGAGTTCATCGACGGCGGCCTGGAACTGCAGGCCGAAATCGACCGCCGGATCGACGAAGGCGGTGATCGCGGCAAAGGGGATGGTCAGCTTGGCCGGCACCTGGTTGAAGGTGAGGCTGACCGAAAAGCTCTGCGCGCCGACCTCAAGGTCCCAGAACTTGTTCTGGAGCACGATCGTCATCTCGTCAGGGAAGCGTTCGCGCAGGTGCGGCGGGATCGCGACGCCGGGAGCGGCGGTCTTGAAGGTGATGTAGAAGTGGTGGGTGCCGGGCAAGGTGCCCCCGCCGCTGACGATCGAACCCAGAACCCGGCCGACAACCGCGCGCAGGGCTTCCTGCACGATCTCGTCGTAGGGGATCAGGCTGTCGGGCGTGTCGGCATTCATGATGATCGAGGTGGTGCCGCCGCTCGCGGCCTTGGTCAAGGCCCTTTGAAGTGTCTTGCCGAATTGACAGTCGGCGGGGCCGATGCGGCCGATGCTTGTCTTGGCGGCGCAGCGGACTATAGCGCCGCTCATGGCCAGCATTCCCGCCCGCACCGGCTCGGTGAACCGCAACACGACCGAGACCAAGATCGCCATCGCCGTCAATCTCGACGGGACCGGCGCCTATGATATCGCCACCGGCATCGGGTTTCTCGACCACATGGTCGAACAGTTCAGCCGCCATTCGCTGATCGACGTGACGATGAAGGTGGAGGGCGATCTCCATGTCGACCAGCACCACACCACCGAGGATTCGGCGATTGCGCTGGGGCAGGCGATTGCCCAGGCCTTGGGCGACAAGGCCGGGATCGGGCGATACGGTGCGGCGTACTCGCCGATGGATGAGACGCTTTCGCGGGTGGCGCTCGACATTTCCGGGCGGCCTTACCTCGTGTGGAAGGCCAAGTTCTCGCAGGAACGCCTCGGCGAATGGGACACCGAGCTGATCGAACACTGGTTCCATTCGGTCAGCCAGAGCGCCGGGATCACGCTCCACATGGAGCTGCTCTACGGCACCAACAACCACCACATTTGCGAGAGCCTCTACAAGGGCTTTGCCCGCGCGATGCGGCAGGCGGTGGAACGCGACCCACGCAAGGGCGGCGCGATCCCGAGCACCAAGGGGCAGCTCGGTGGGTGAGGTTGTGGCCCTTGTCGATTATGGGGCCGGGAATCTGCATTCGGTACACAATGCACTTAAGGCGGCGGGGGCCGAGGTCACCGTCACCGCCGACCCCTACGTGGTGCGTGCGGCCGACCGGATCGTGCTCCCCGGTGTGGGTGCGTTCCGCGCCTGTGCCGAGGGACTGCGCGCGCTCCCCGGCATGGTCGAGGCGATGACCGAACGGGTGCACGTGGGCGGCGCGCCGTTCCTCGGCATCTGCGTGGGGATGCAGTTGCTCGCAACCCAAGGCCTCGAGTTCGGCGCGCATCCCGGCCTTGGCTGGGTGCCGGGCGAGGTGCGGTTGATCGAGCCCACCGACCCTGCGATCAAGGTTCCCCACATGGGCTGGAACGATGTGGCGATGCTCCCCCATGCCCGCGATCATGCCGTGATCGAGCAGGGTGAGGCCTATTTCCTCCACTCCTATCATTTCGCGGTCGACGATCCGCACCATGTCGCCGCAATGACCGACCACGGCGAAGGGCTGGTCGCCGCCGTGGCGCGCGGCAATATCCTCGGCGTGCAATTTCACCCGGAAAAGAGCCAGAGCTACGGTCTGGCGACGCTCCGGCGCTTTCTGGAGTGGTATCCGTGATTGTATTTCCCGCCATCGACCTCAAGGGCGGCCAGGTCGTCCGCCTCGCTGAGGGCGATATGGACCGCGCCACGATCTATGGCGATGATCCGGCCGCGCAGGCGATGATCTTCGCCGATGCGGGGGCCGAGCATCTCCATGTCGTCGATCTCGACGGCAGCTTTGCAGGCGAAAGCCGCAATCGCGCGGCAGTGGAAGCGATCGTCGCGGCCTTCCCCGGCTATGTGCAACTGGGCGGCGGTATCCGCGATGCGGCAGCTGTCGAGGGCTGGTTCAACCTCGGCGTGGCGCGGGTGGTGATGGGTTCCGCCGCGCTCAAGAACCCCGAATTCGTGAAAGACATGGCCCGCGAGTGGGAAGGCGGCATCGTCGTCGCGGTGGATGCCAAGGACGGCATGGTCGCGACCGAGGGCTGGGCGGAAGTCTCCGACGTCCCCGTCACCGACCTCGCGCGCCGCTTCGAGGATGCCGGCGTCGCAAGCCTGCTGTTCACCGACATCGGTCGCGATGGCCTGCTGAAGGGAGTGAACATCGAGGCGACCGTCGACCTCGCCCGCCGCGTCGACATCCCGGTGATTGCCAGCGGGGGCGTGAAGGGGCTGGACGACATCCATATCCTCTCCCTCCACGCGCATGAGGGGATCGAGGGGGTCATCACAGGGCGGGCGCTTTACGAAGGACGGCTCGATCTGGCGGCGGCGATCGCGATGGGCGCGCGGGCTTAGGGATGCGCCTGATGGGCTTTCTCTTCCTGTGCCTCACCTTCCTTGCGGGGGTGACCGTCGGCACGGTCGAGATTGCGCTCATCAACATCATCGTCTTCCTCGGCCTCGCGCTGCTGGCCGAGCGGTTCATCGCCCGGCGGTACGGCAGGAACGGGCTGGTGTTCGGAATGGCGGGAGCGTTCTTTCTCAGCTGCCTGTGGCCCGCCGTGTTCCATGCCGTGCGCGGCGAGGGAGCTTGTGCAGGGGCGGACTGTGCGCCCATGCAACCCGAAATGACCGTTACCGTGAGTCTTGCGCCATGACCGTCCGTATCCGCGTCATCCCCTGCCTCGACGTCGCGAACGGGCGCGTGGTCAAGGGCGTGAACTTCGTCGACCTGAAGGACGCGGGCGATCCCGTGGAACAGGCGCGCGCCTATGATGCGGCGGGGGCGGACGAGCTGTGTTTTCTCGACATCTCGGCAAGCCACGAAGGCCGGGGCACGCTGCTCGACATGGTGCGGCGCACGGCCGAGGTGTGCTTCATGCCATTGACGGTCGGCGGAGGGGTGCGCAGTGCCGAGGATGCGCGCGCGCTGCTGCTGGCAGGCGCGGACAAGGTCGCCGTGAACAGTGCCGCCGTCGCCCGGCCCGAGCTGGTCGGCGAGATCGCCTCGCGGTTCGGCAGCCAATGCGTCGTCGCCAGCGTCGACGCGCGCCGCACGCCGCGCGGCAACTGGGAAATCTTCACCCACGGTGGGCGCAAGCCGACCGGGATCGACGCGGTCGAGTATGCGATGAAGGTGGCAGGGCTGGGCGCTGGCGAGCTGCTCGTCACCTCGATGGACGGGGATGGGACGCAGCGCGGTTACGATCTCGATCTCACCCGCGAAATCGCCGATGCCGTCAGCGTGCCGGTGATCGCGAGCGGCGGGGTCGGGAGCTTGTCGCACCTCGTCGAAGGCGTGACGAAAGGCCACGCAAGCGCGGTGCTTGCCGCCTCGATCTTCCATTTCGGCCACCACACCATCGCCGAGGCGCACGCAGCCCTTCGGGCGGCCGGACTTCCCGCGCGCGGTTGAACATTCGTTCTTGCGAGCGTAGCGAAGCAATCCATCGCCCGACGGTGCCGCTCGCGCCGACGTCTGACTATGGATTGCCGCGCGCCTGCGGCGCTCGCAATGACGAGAGTTGATCAGTGTCCGAAGCCCTCGCCCACCTCGAAGCGACGATCGCCCAGCGCCTCACCGCCTCGCCTGAAACAAGCTATGTGGCGAAGCTCCATGCCAAGGGGCTCGCCAAGATCGCCCAGAAGCTTGGCGAGGAAGCAACCGAAACGGTGATCGCCGCGCTGGCGGGAGATGAGGCGGAACTGGTAGGCGAAGCCGCAGATTTGCTGTTTCACCTGATGGTTCTGCTCGCCGAAAAGGGCGTGGCGCTGGCACAGGTTCTCGCGGAACTGGATCGCCGCCAAGGCACTTCAGGTATCGACGAAAAAGCCTCCCGCACGGAGTAACGCATGCCGATCGACCCGTCCCTGCCTTATGACGACAACAACATCTTCGCCAGGATCCTGCGCGGGGAAATCCCCTCGCGGAAGGTCTACGAAGACGACTGGGCTTTCGCTTTCGAGGACATCAACCCGCAGGCCGAAGTGCACACGCTGGTGATCCCCAAGGGGCGCTACGTCAGCTGGGACGATTTCAGCGCCAGAGCCTCGGACGCCGAAATCGGCGGCCTCGTACGCGCGGTGGGCGCAGTCGCCCGCGCCAAGGGGCTGGTCGAGCCCGGCTACCGCCTGCTTGCCAATATCGGCCGCCATGGCGGACAGGAAGTGCCGCATCTCCACGTCCACATTTTCGGCGGTGAGCCGCTGGGGCCGATGATTGCGCGGCGATAGGCATTGAACTCAATTCGGCGCTGAATTAGCACTGTTCATCGTAGCTTCAGCCAATGGGGGCTTTGACCACTTCATGTTTTCGAGCCGCTGCCAATGATTTGCCCCAATTTGCCCGGCGGCGTGCTCGATGGCGCGCGGCACCTTTATGCGGTGCGCGTCTATTACGAGGATACGGACCTGTCGGGGATCACGTACCATGCCAATTACCTGCGCTGGTTCGAACGCGCCCGCAGCGATCTGTTGCGCCTGCTCGGCATCGACCAGCGCGCCGCTATCGAGAGCGGGGAGGGGGCCTATGCGCTCAGCGAAGTCAATCTCAGATATCTGCGCCCCGCGAAGCTAGATGACGATGTGGTGATCGAAACCCGCTGTACGGAACTCGGGGCCGCCTCATGCCGTATGCACCAGATCGCGCGGCGTGTTTCTTTGGGGGGTGAGGAGGACCTGTGTGAGGCGCACCTGCGCGTCGGCTTCATCACCCTGGACGGTCGCCCGCGCCGTCAGCCTGCCGCTTGGCGGGATGCTTTCCGGACTTTCATGAACGAGGACCTTTGACCCCGTGACGCTCGCCCTGCTTGCCGCCGCCGCCGTTCCTGCTGCCGCTCCGACCCGGCTCGATCCGGTCGAGCTGTTCCTGCAGGCCGATATCATCGTGCAAGCGGTGATGATCGGGCTGATCCTCGCCAGCGTCTGGGTGTGGATGATCATCGTCTCCTTCTCCCTGCGCATCGGCAGTCTCGGCAAGAAGTCTCGCGAGTACGAGGCGGAATTCTGGGAACAGCGCGACCGCGAGGGTCTGCTCACCAAGCAGATGCGCAAGGAAGTCCCCGCCGCCCGGGTCGCTGCCGCCGGACTCGATGAATGGCGCAAGTCCACCGCCAAGCAGCCGGTTGACCGTGCCGCCACGCGGGAACGGATCGCTGCGGCGATGGACAGCCAGATCGCCGAGGAGGCAGACGAACTCGCCGGGCGGCTGAACTTCCTCGCCACCGTCGGCTCGGTCGCGCCCTTCGTCGGCCTGTTCGGGACCGTGTGGGGGATCATGAACTCCTTCTTCCAGATCGGTGCGCAGCAGAGCGCGTCGCTCGCTGTCGTCGCCCCCGGCATCGCCGAGGCGCTGTTTGCCACCGCCATCGGCCTGTTCGCGGCGATCCCGGCGGTCATCGCCTACAACCGTTTCGGCGGATCGGTGGACCGCTACGAGGCAGGGCTCCAGCGCTTTGCCGACAAGCTCCACACCGGGCTCAGCCGCGAACTGGACCGCGCCTGATGGGTGCGAACCTCTCCTCCTCTCGCCGCGGCGGCTCGAAGCGCAAGCGCCGGGCCGCGATGGCCGAGATCAACGTCACCCCCCTCGTCGATGTGATGCTGGTGCTGCTCATCATCTTCATGGTGACAGTGACGCTGCCTGCCGTGGGCGTTCCGGTCGAACTCCCTGAAAGCCGTGCTGCTCCGGTCGAGGAACAGCCTGACCAGATCACCATCTCGGTGGACCGCGCAGGCACGATCTATATCGAGGAAGACCCCGTTCCCCCCGGCGGGCTCCCTGCCGCGCTCGAGGCGCTGGACCGCGGCGGAGAGCAGCCGCTGATCGTGCTGCGCGGCGATCGCAGCCTTGATTACGGACGGGTGATGCAGGTTATGGGCGAGCTGGGCCGGGCAGGCTTTACCTCCATCTCGCTGGTCACCGACGGTTCAGTTACGGCTCCATAACGGCAGGCAGGATGGCAGAAACCGCGCTCCGCAATGACGAGAAGATCGGCCTTGCCGCCGCCGTCGTGCTGCATGCGGCGATGCTGGGCGTGCTGGCGATGCAGACGATGCGCAGCGAGGTATCGGTCTTCCCCGAGCGGATGACAGTGAGCCTTGCGACCGATGTCGGGCTGGAGGCGACAGCGCCCGACCCGGTGGCCGAAAGCCGCGCGGCCATCGCGCCGACGCTGTCCGACGAACCGGCCCCTGCGCCCGAGCCCGCGAGGCCCGAGCCCGCGGCACGAGTCCAGCCCGCGCCGCCACCCAAGCCAGCGCCCCGCACCGCGCAAAGCCAGCCCGTTCCCACCCGCGACCGTTCGCGCCCCGACCGCACCCCGCCCAGGCAGGCGGCCACCACCGCGCCGAAGCCGGCGACCAAGGCCGGCGGCGGCAGCCGGATCGGGGACGATTTCCTCGCCGGGCAGGGCTCGTCCACCACCACGCAGGAAACCCGCGTGCCCGCATCGCAGATCGGCGCGGCTGCCAAGGCCTCGATCGGGCAGGCGCTCGCCCGGCAGGTGAAGCCCCACTGGACCGCGCCGCAGGGGCTGGATGTTGACCTCCTCGTCACTCTGGTGGATTTTGACCTCAACCCCGATGGGACACTGAAGGGCCGTCCGCGTGTGCGCAGCCAGTCGGGCGTCAACGATGCCAACCGCGCACAAGCGGCCCGCCACGCCGAAAACGCCATCCGAGCGGTGCAGCTTGCCGCGCCGTTCAAGCTACCCGAAGAATACTACGAAGCCTGGAAGACCGTCCGGGGCGCTCGTTTCGACAGGAATACATCACGATGAAATCCGCCTATTGCCTCGCCCTGCTGCTCACCGCCGCGATGGCCCCCGCTGCCCTCGCGCAGGACCTCGGCGCGCCCATCGGGGAGGACCGGCCGGTCGAAACGACCGCCACTGACGCCTCGCAGGCGCAGGCCGAAGAGGGCATCTCTTTCACCGTCACCGACGAGAGCGCATGGTCCGATATCGGCATCGCCATCCCTGCCTTTGCCACCGACCGCGAACGCCCCACCCCCGCCAACGAAGCGGGCACCGGTGCGCTGGGGCGTGAGATCGCCCGGGTCATCACCGCCAACCTGCGCAATAACGGCTTGTTCAAGCCGGTCGGCCCAGACAGCCTGCCGCAGCCCGCCTTCACCCAGATCACCGCCCCTGCCTTTTCCACCTGGAGCGGGCGCAGTGCCGAGATGCTCGTGCACGGCTATGTCCGCGCCCGCGACGATGGCCGGCTGGTGGTCGGCTGCTACCTCTACGACGTTGCGCTCCAGAACGAGTTGGTGCGTGAAGGCTGGGTCGTCGCGCCGGGAGACTGGCGGCGCGCGGCGCACAAGTGCTCGGACCTCATCTTCAGCCGCCTCACCGGCGAGAGCCCGTTCTTCGACAGCCGGATCGCCTATATCGCGGAAACCGGCCCCAAGGATCGCCGGGTGAAGCGCCTTGCGGTGATGGATTCGGACGGCGCGAACCACCGCTTCCTGACGCTGGGCAGCGCCACCGCACTCACGCCGCGCTATTCGCCCGACTATTCCAAGATCCTCTATCTCAGCTATGTCGACGGCAATCCGCGCATCTATGTCTATGATATCGGCACCGGCAAGCAGACGCTGGTGACCGAGAACCGCAACCCCACCATCGCCCCGCGCTGGTCGCCCGATGGCAGGCACATCCTCTATTCGATGGCGGTGGCGGGCAACACCGACATCTACCGCGTGCCCGCCACCGGCGGGGCGAGCATCAAGCTGACCGACAATCCCGGTATCGACGTGGGCGGTTCCTACTCGCCCGACGGCAGCAAGATCGTGTTCGAAAGTGACCGTTCGGGCAGCCAGCAGTGCTACGTCATGGATGCCGACGGCAAGAACCAGAAGCGCATCAGCTTCTTCGGCGGGCGCTGCGCGACGCCCGAATGGAGCCCGCGCGGCGACCAGATCGCCTTCACGCGCATTGCCGGCGATTTCAATGTCGCGGTGATGAACACCGGCGGCGGCGCGATGCGCGTGCTGACCCGCGGCTGGCAGGACGAGGCGCCGACCTGGGCGCCCAACGGCCGCATCATCCAGTTCTTCCGCACCGAAAAGAACACCGGGCGCTCGGGAATCTGGCAGGTCGACCTCACCGGCCAGAACGAGCGCCGCCTGCCCACCCCCGTCGATGCCTCGGACCCTGCCTGGGGACCGATCCGCCCCTGATTAATCCCCTGACGATCATGTGAAAGGAAAAGAGCGATGAACACGAAAATTGCCACGATCCTCCTCCTCGCCTCGGCGAGCGGCTTGGCGGCCTGCGCCAAGAAGGCGCCCGAAGCGCTGCCCCCCGCCCCGGTCGAAACGCCGCGTCCGACCCAGCCGACCCCGCAGGTCCAGCCCAGCGGCCCGCAGGTCGGCTCGCAGGCGCACTTCGCCGCCGCGGTCGGTTCCTCGACCACGATCTACTTCGACACCGATCGCTATAACGTCGACAGCCAGGATGCCGCCGCGCTTCAGGCGCAGGCGCAGTATTTCGCGCGCTATCCGCAGGTCACTTTCACCATCGAAGGCCACGCCGACGAGCGCGGCACGCGCGAATACAACCTCGCGCTGGGCGAACGCCGCGCCAATGCCGCCAAGGCCTATCTCGTCAGCCTCGGCGTCGATGCCAACCGCATTTCGGTGGTGAGCTACGGCAAGGAACGCCCGGTGGCGCTGGCTTCGGACGAAAGCGCATGGGCGCAGAACCGCCGCGCCGCGAGCGTGATCATCAACTGAGCATCGGCCATTCCAGCCCCTTCCTCTCGGGGAAGGGGTTGGGGTTGGCGGCTCCACCCTCAAGCGGGCGGAGCCCCGCCCCCGAAACCTTCACAAGACGGGATACCGCTGGCTGAACGCTAGAAGCGGACCGGCGAAAGCTCGGCCTGCCCGGCCGCCAGCGGTGCCTCAAACCCGGCGAGTTCCCGCGCGCCGGTGACCATGCACAGCCCCGCGAGCGCGAGCACGCAGAACAGGCTGGAGAGGGTCAGTTGACGGCTCATCGCTTCACATCTTTCAGCTGCGGCGGCACGGCCGCCCACGTGGGTTTCGCAATGCAACATTTCACATTGCAACTTGTTCCCGCCCTCTCACGCCTTCCCATTTCGGGCCACTGCGCCTAGACTGAGCGCGTGACCCAATCGACAAACGACATGCCCCCCCTGATGCGGACCCTGCGCCTGTGAGCCGCGCCGGCCGGTCGATGGATTGGGGCTTCCCGCGGTGGCGGCCCTATGGCTCCTCGCAGGAGGCGGCGAATGTCCGCATCTGCGACCGGCACGGCTGCGATGAGCCGGGCAATTGCCCCGCCCCCAAGGCCCCCAACAGCCGCGACCGGTGGTATTTCTGCCAGAAGCACGCGGCCGAATACAATTCCAAGTGGGATTACTTCGAGGGCCTCGACAAGGCCGAGAAGGAAGAGCGCGCCAATGCCGAACGGCAGGAAAGCGCAGGCTATGCCGAATCGGCCCATTACGGCTGGGCGGGATCGGGCGACGGTTCGCGATCGGCGGACGAGATGCGCGCGCTTGAGGTGCTGGGGCTGGAGGCCGACGCCGATTTCAACGCGGTCAAGAAAGCCTACCGCGCCCGCGCCAAGGAAGTGCACCCCGACGTGAAACCGGGCGATGCCGAGGCGGCCAAGCAGTTCCAGCTGATCCAGACCAGCTACGAAGTCCTGCGCGCTGCCGAGGAACGGCGCGAGTGGCGGGGGTGATCGCCTAAGCAGGCCTAGGCAGACGGGGGCCCCGCAAAGCCCTTGCCGCGGCTGTCGATCTGCGGGTCGGGGTTGTCGTTCCACCATGCAACGTCGGTCCACGGGCGCACGTCGACCTCGTGGGTCCAGCAGTTCCTCGGCTGGTGGGCGAGGTGCCAGTAGGTCTCGGCCAGCGCGGCCGGGTCGATCACGCCGTCCTCGCCCTTGGCCTGTTTGAAGGCATCAAACCTGTCGCCCAGCAGCTTGCCCAGCGTGTCGGGCGCGTCCACCGCGCCGTCGACCACCACATGCGCGACATGCACGCCCTGCGGCGCGAATTCGGCGTTGAGGGTCTGGCACAGCATCCGCCGCCCGCCCATCGCGCTCGCATGGCTGTGTTGCCCCGCATTGCCGCGCACCGCCGCCGTCGCCGAGGTCACCAGCAGCGTGCCGTGCGGGCCGGACTTCGCCCGCTCCGCCATCGCCGGCAGCAGCGCATGGGCGAGGCGGAACACGCCATAGGTGCCGAGCCGCCAGCCGAGCTCGAAAATCCGGTGCGGGGTCTGGCCAAGCGAACGGTTCCCGATCTGCGCGCCGAGGTTGTAGAGCGCCGCCCGGATGGGGCCGATGTCGGCCTCGGTGCGCGCGACCAGCTCTTCAATCGATCCGTCCTCGGCCGCGTTGAGCAAGGTGCCGCTGGCCGATCCGCCGGCTGCCTTGATTGCATCGATCATGCGATCAAGCCCCGCTGCGTCGCTGCGCCGGGCCAGCACCGCGTGATAGCCTCCCGCAGCAAAGCGCATCGCGGCGCTCCCGCCGATCCCTGCCCCGGCGCCAATCACCAGAAACACCGGTTTGCGTGCGTTTGTCATCCCGTTTCTCCTTTCCACCGAACGCTCTCAGACCAGCGCCGCGATGGCCCATGTCACCCCAACGATCAGGAATATCCCGGCGACATCGAGCAGCGCGCCGGCAGTCACCATCCGCCCGATGCGGATGTGCCCTGTCGCCCAGGCAATGGCGTTTGGTCCAGTTCCTGCTGGGAGCATGAAGCCCCAGCTCGATGCGAGCGCGACGGGCAGGGCCAGCAGCACCGGATCAGCGCCCAGCGCCACCACCAGCGCGGCCACCACCGGGACAATCCCCGTCGCGGTCGCCACATTGCTGGCGAATTCGGTGACCACGATCACCAGCGTCACCACCGTCAGCGCGACCAGCAGCAGCGGCCAGTGCTCGAGCGGGAGCAGCGCCTGCCCGATCCATTCCGCTAGCCCCGAAGCATCCATGCCTGCCGCTAGCGCCAGCCCGCCGCCGAACATGAAGATCACGCTCCACGGTGCGCGCTCGGCCTCGCGCCACACCAGCAGCGGGCGGCCGGTGCCATCCGGGATCAGGAACAGCGCGAGGGCGGCGATCACCGCGATGGTACCGTCGGTCCACGACCGGGCGGGCAGCAGCGATGCCACGAGCGGCTGAGTGATCCACGCGGCAAAGGTGATGATCGCGAGCGGCACCAGCCGCTTTTCGGGTGTGGTCCAAGCCGCGTGACTGTCGATCGCGGCACGCGCGGCGGCGATGTCGAAAGGGTGGGCGGCGACCTTCTGCACCCGCGCGATGATCCACCCGGCCAGCGGCACGCCAAGCAGCACCAGCGGCACGCCGTACATCGACCATTCGGCAAAGGTGATCTGCACCCCTGCGATCTTGTCGAGCAGGCCGACCGCGATGGCATTGGTGGGCGAGCCGACGATGGTGCCGAGCCCGCCGATACTCGCCGCAAAGGCAATGCCCATGGGCAGGGCGCCGTACAGGCCATCCTGCGCGAGGGCGGTCGGCTTGGCGTCGGCTGCCAAGCCCGCGCCATCCGAGGGCGGCGCGCCACCCTCCAGCACCGCGAGCGCCATCGGCATCATGATCAGCGCCGTCGAGGTGTTGGAGATGAACATCGATAGCAGCGCGGCTGCGATCATGAAGGCGAGCAGCAGCCGCACCGGCCCGCCATTGGCACCGCCGGCGCGCAGGATCGCGAGGCTGAGGCGCCGGTGCAGTCCGGTCCGTTCGATGGCGAGCGCGATGAACGCCCCGCCCAGCAGCAGGAACAGGATCGGCGAGTAATAGGTGCTCGCCGTCTCGTCCGCATCGGCGACGCCGGTGAGCGGCAGGATGATGAAGGGAAGCAGCGCCGTGACGGTCAAGGGCACGGCCTCGGTCATCCACCAGACGGCCATCCAGATCGTCAGGCCCGCGACCATCCAACCGCCGGGCGGCATGCCAGCGGGCGCATCGAGCACGAGCGTCAGTGCAAAGGCGAGCGGGCCGAGGATCAGGCCGATACGGCGCGCGGTCATGTCAGCCTTATGTCCCGATTGAAGCCGGTGCGGCCCTGCATGACTATCAGCGCGATGGAACAATCCGCAAGGTCGCCCTTCACGCCGAGCACGCCCGGTGCGTCAGGCGGCAGGACGCAGCACGTCCGCCGGGACTGCGGGCAGCCTCGGCGGACAACGCATGGTCAGCGGCAGCCGGTCACTTGGGGGCGAGCACCATCAGCATCTGGCGCCCTTCGAGCCGCGGGAAGGCTTCGACCTTCGCGTATTCGGCCACGTCGTCCTGCACCTGCTTCAAGAGGTCCATGCCGAGGTGCTGGTGCGCCATTTCGCGCCCGCGAAAGCGCAGGGTGATCTTCACCTTATCGCCGTTGTCGATGAACTTGTGCACGTTGCGCATCTTCACGTCATAATCATGCGTGTCGATGTTCGGACGCATCTTCACTTCCTTGATGTCCTGCGTCTTCTGCGTCTTGCGCGCGAGGTTCGCCTTCTTCTGCGCCTCGTAACGATACTTGCCGACATCGAGGAACTTGCACACCGGCGGGTCCGCGTTGGGGGACACTTCGACGAGGTTCAGGCCCTTTTCGTTGGCCTGCTCAATCGCTTCGCGGGTGAACATCACGCCCAAGTTCTCGCCTTCGTCATCGATGACGCGAACCTTGGGGACGTTGATCATGAAATCAAAACGAGGGCCGCTTTTGACAGGCGGGGCCAACGAGCGCCGGGGTGGACGTGATATGGGGTGTTCTCCTGTGGTAGCTTCGTGCTGGCGGCTATGTAGTGCGAAATGCGCGGAAGCGCCAGATGGAGTCTTCAGGCCCGCGCCTGCCTCGGCGAGCACCGGATCGCCCTCCAAGCATGTCCGATTTGCAAGCCGAGTTCATCCTCTGGTCAACAGAGAATAGGTCCATTTTGAACTTAAATTGTAAATGCTTCCAGCGAGTTAGGCCTTTTTGCGTAACATATTCCGGTATACCTGCGGCCGACTGTCGAATCCGTGGGGTGGATTTGAAGTCACTTATGTCACAGGCGGGCGCGACGTGAACGTAGAAGAGCTTCTTGACCAACTCGAAGCGAATATGTCACCATCCTCTTTGCGCGACCTATCTGCAACGATCTCAAGGCTCGCAGACGCGATCGATCAGTCCTGGGATGGTTCGCAGGTCCGTTCGACTTTTTCGTGGTTCTCGAAGGCCGCAAAGTTCGAACGCAATGCTCTTTGTCTGGCCAGGGTGGCCATTTTGGAAGAGCAACGTGCAAAGGTGCGGGAAGAGGTGATCGGGACCGATCTTCTGGGCATTCCGGCCTGGAACATGCTTCTCGAACTCTTCAAGCAATTCGCAGGCGGAGCGAAGGTTTCCACCAAGTCCTTGCAAATCATCGCAAGATGCCCGGAAACAACGGCGTTGAGGATCATCGACAGATTGGAACAACGTGGCCTCGTCATGCGGTCTCATACGAACGATGACAAACGGGTCACATTCGTCTCGCTGACGCAAGATGGCGTGACCAAGGTTGGAGCCATTCTCGAACGCTTCGGGGACTAGGCGGCGGCCTGCCACAGGGGAAAGCGGGCAATTCTTCCGCCCGCCGGCATCACCGCCTCGATCCTGCGGGCCGGTTGCAGAGCGCCGAGGATCTCAGGGTGACCTGCGTCCAGCCCCCCTGTCAGCGATCCAAAAGCGGGCAGGATCATGCGCTGGGCCCCGCCCTTGCCGCGCCCCAGCACCGCGCAGGGCCGGGCGATGTGGCGGCCCCGCGCATTGACCCGCAACTTGGGATGATAGTGCCCCGACAGTTCGGGCGCGGCCTCTCCGCGTCTGGCTTCGTGCCGCAGAATCACGCCGCCAAGCTCCATTTCCGGCAGGATCGTCCCGCCGAAGCCCTTCGGCAATGCCTCGTCGTGGTTGCCGGTGATCCACACCCAGTCGAGCGCGCGGGTCAGCGCCTCCAGCATGCCGGTGCAGTGCGCATCGAGCCTGAGCGCGCCCGCATCATCGTGAAAATTGTCGCCCAGCGTGATGACCCGCCGCGCACCGGTATGCTTCACCGCATCCGCCAGCCGTTCCAGCGTGTCACGGCTATCGTAAGGCGGCAGCATCTGGCCGCGCGCTGCGAACCAGCTCGCCTTTTCCAGATGCAGGTCGGCGACCAGCAGCGCGCGCTCGGCCGGCCAGTAAAGGGCACGGCCGCTGCCGAGCGCCAGTTCGTGTCCGGCAAAGGGAAAAGGGGCGAACATAGCGCGAACCATGCCCCAGCCTCTGCCTGCAAATCACCGGCTTGGCAACACCCCGGTCCGGCGGAAAGTCAGGCCAAAGTCAGACTTGTGCGCCGCGCGCCTTCGCCTATGGTGCGCGGGAATGACGGATGGGGATGTATGACGGACTGGACACCTTACACGGATCGCGCGCGCGCGTGGTTCGAAGACTTGCGCAACCAGATCTGCGCTGAATTCGAGAGCATCGAACGCGAGGCAGGCTCGGACGCGGCCTTCCAATACACCCCTTGGCAGCGCGAGGAGGAGGGCAATCCCGATCCCGGTGGCGGTACGCAAGGCCTGATGAAGGGCAAGGTGTTCGAAAAGGTCGGTGTGAACATCTCGACCGTGCGCGGCAGCTTTGCCAAGGAGTTCGCCGGAAGCATCAACGGGGCAAGCGCCGATAACCCCGGCTTTGTCGCCACCGGCATCAGCCTGGTCGCGCACATGGCCAATCCGCACGTGCCCGCGGTCCATATGAACACCCGCTTCCTCACCACCACCAAGGCGTGGTTTGGCGGCGGGGCGGACCTCAATCCGCCGATCCCCTATGAGGAGGACACGGCCGAATTCCACGCCGCGATGCGGGCCGCCTGCGATCCGCACAACGAAGGCTACTACGAACGCTACAGCAAGTGGGCGGAGGAGTATTTCTACATCCCCCACCGGCAAGTCGGCCGCGGCGTCGGCGGGCTGTTCTGCGACCATCTCGAATGCACCGATGACGCATCGTGGGAGCGCAACTTCGCCTTCATCCAAGACATCGGCAAGCAGTTCCTCGCCGTATTCCCGCAGATCGTGCGCAAGCGGATGAACACGCCCTTCACCCCCGAGGACGAGGCGCAGATGTTCGAATACCGGGGCCGCTATGCCGAATTCAACCTCGTCTACGACCGCGGCACGATCTTCGGCCTCAAGACCGGCGGCAATATCGACGCGATCCTGATGAGCCTGCCGCCCAGAGCCACTTGGTCATAACCCGCGACGTGGAGTTGACCGGCCCGCCTGCGGCTTTCTTCGCACTTGCCGCAAGGCGGCCCCGGGCACATATTCATCCGTGATGCTGCGCCAGTACGAACTCGTCGAGAAGGTCCTCGAATACGACCCTGCCGCCGACGAGGCGATGCTCAACCGCGCATATGTGTATACCGTGCAGAAGCACGGCAGTCAGAAGCGCGCGAGCGGGGACCCCTATTTCTCTCACCCCGTCGAGGTTGCGGGGCTGATGACCGACCTCAAGCTCGATCAGGCCACGATCATCACTGCGCTGCTCCACGACACGGTCGAGGACACGCTGGCGACGATCGACGACATCGAGGTCCATTTCGGCCCCGAGGTCGCGCGGCTGGTCGACGGGGTGACCAAGCTCTCCAAGATCGAGGCCATGCCCGAGAACGAGCGCGCGGCGGAGAACCTTCGCAAGTTCCTGCTCGCCATGTCGGAGGACATTCGCGTGCTGCTGGTCAAGCTTGCCGACCGGCTGCACAACATGCGCACGCTGCACTTCATCAAGTCGCCCGAGAAGCGCCAGCGCATCGCGCGTGAGACAATGGACATCTACGCCCCCCTCGCCGAGCGGGTGGGCATGTACGAATACATGCATGAAATGCAGGCGCTGGCCTTCCGCGAGCTGGAGCCGGAAGCCCATGCGACAATAACCGGGCGGCTCGAACAGCTGCGCTCGCAGGACGGCGGGCAAGTCGATGCGATTGCCCTCAAGATCAAGCAGCGCCTCGCCGAAGCGGGGCTCAAGGTCGAGGTCTACGGGCGCGAGAAGCACCCCTTTTCGATCTGGCACAAGATGGCCGAACGCCATGTCAGCTTCGAACAGGTGACCGACATCATGGCCTTTCGCGTCCTCACCGACAGCGAGGAAGATTGTTACCGCGCGCTTGGCATCCTGCACACCACCTGGCAGTTCCTGCCGGGCAAGTTCAAGGATTACATCTCGACGCCGAAGTCGAACGGCTACCGCAGCTTGCACACCTCGTTGATGTACGAAAACTCGATGCGCGTCGAAGTTCAGATCCGCACGCGCGACATGCACCGCACCAACGAATTCGGCCTCGCCGCGCACTGGGCCTACAAGCAGGGCGACAAGCCCGATGGCGCTGTGGGCTGGCTGCGCGACCTGATCGAGATCGTCGATGCCAGCCACGATGCCGAGGAGCTGCTCGAACATACTCGCATGGCGATCTATCAGGATCGCATCTTCGCCTTCACCCCCAAGGGCGCACTGTTCCAGCTGCCCAAGGGCGCGACGGCGGTGGACTTTGCCTTCGCGGTTCACACCAATCTGGGACTCCAGACGGCGGGCGTAAAGATCAACGGTCGGCACATGCCGCTGAGGACGCCGCTCAACAATGGCGATGTGGTGGAGATCATCAAGAACCCCCACGCCAGTCCGCAGCTGTCATGGCTTGCCTTCGTTGTCACCGGCAAGGCGCGTGCCGCCGTGCGCCGTGCGGTGCGCATGAAGGAGCGTGCCGAGGTCGCCACCATCGGCTCGAAACTGTTCGACGAGATTTCGGCCCGCGTGCCGGCCCGCATCGGCAAGAAGGCGATCCGCGCTGCGGTGGAACGGCTCGGCATGGAGGAGCCCGACGACCTGATGTACGCCATCGGCGCGGCCAAAATCGCCGACCGCGAGGTGATGGAGGCGCTCGTCCCCGGCTGCACCGCCGGCATCGCGGAAGACGAGCACTGGGAGCGCCGCGAGCGCGCCATATCGATCCGCGGCCTTACGCCCGGCGTCGCATTCGAACTCGCGCCCTGCTGCCACCCTGTTCCCGGAGACCGCATTGTCGGCATACGCCGCAAGGGCGAGCCGGTGCTGGTCCACGCGATCGACTGCCTCGGGCTGGCAAGCGGCGTCGACAGCGACTGGATCGACCTTGCCTGGGGAAGCCGCTCGGTGGGCGCCGTCGGCCAGCTTTCGGTGACGATCTACGACCGGCTCGGGACGCTTGCGGAAATGGCGGGGATCTTTGCCCAGAACAAGGCCAACATCATCACCCTGATGCAGGCGCAGATCGACCCGCCTTTCGTCACCTATGACGTGGAGGTCGAGGTGGAGGATGTGGCGCACCTCAACCGAATCGTATCGGCCCTGCGCGCCAGCGACGCGGTGGCGCAGGCGGAACGGCAGTAAACTGCCCTCTCAATGACAGACTAGGGGGCCACCCGCCGCACCGGTACCTTGATGTTGCAGATGTCCGCGCCGCCAGCAGGCACGATGAAGAACGGATCGCGGCGGTTGACGATAGCATCGGCATAAGCCGCGAAGGTTTCGCTCTCGGTTGAGAGGTACTCAAACCTCGGCTGCTCGGCAGACGGAAGATCGCTCGCGACCCGCACCGTCAGGATCGGCGTGCGCTTGCTTGCCTCTTCGGCGCTGTAGAACCCCAGCGCGCCCTTGCCGCGCGGGAGCGAGGAGAGGTTCTCCATACCCTCGATCACCCGGCCCACCAGCGCGATGTTGCGATCGAGATGACGCGGCGCATGGCCGATCACGGTGTAAAGCTCCGCGCCAGAGCCTGTATCGGGCGAATAGTTCCGCCCCACGCCGACCATGCCGTAGCAGTGGGTGGGCCAGGCGTGGGTCGCATTCCAGCCGATCGGCCAGCCCGCCCGGAACCCGACATGCGAGGCATAGTTCGTGTCCTTCAGCCACGCGAACCACGTCGCGAAACCGGATTGGCGCGGCGCGAGGTAGTCCGTCTCCCCCATCACCTTCAGCCCTTGTGGCAGCGGCTTAACCTCCCCCGTCGCTTCAGGGTTGTCGTAATTGGGATCGCCCCACTGGGTGACGTAATTGTCCTGCACCCGGTTGACCGAGATGCCGTCATACCACTTGGCGCGGGCGAACAGGCGGATGTTGTGGACCCAGCCTTGCGAGAATGGCGCAGGCATCAGCTGGATCACCACGGTGCGTTGGCGGCCATCCGCGTCCGGGGCAAGCGTCATCACCAGCAGATCCTCCGCCGGGATTTCCCCCCAGTCCGCCGAAGGCGCAGCGGCGACGATGTCGTTCGGGGCGGGGGCTCCCTTGGGCTCCTCCTGCGCGGCGACGGGAAGCGTGAGGGCGAGCGCGGCGGTGGCGGCAAGCAGGAAGGTTCTCATGGCGACAGCTTGTTGCACAGACCCCGCCCAAGCAAAAACCCCTTTCCGCACGCCCAGGGTGGCGGAAAGGGGCTTTCGAAGCAGCGTTCGCAGGGAATGCCGGATCCGCGCAGCGCTGGCCAGACGAGTCTTTTACCACGGTTGAACCTGCCGGCCAAATCCGAACGCCTTGCAGAGCCCGCATTTCGACGCTATCCGCCCCGCCTTGCCTTCCCGCTCGAACAGCGAAGCGATAGCGCGCAGGGAAGTCATGCGGAGCAGTGGCCGAGTGGTCGAAGGCGCACGCCTGGAAAGTGTGTATACGTCAAAAGCGTATCGAGGGTTCGAATCCCTCCTGCTCCGCCAGACTTCTTCCCGCAAACGTCCAAAAGAAGCCTGTTTTCCTTGATTTTTAGCAGCTTCCTGCTAGGAATCGTTCTGCATTTGTTTCGATATTTCCGTATGCGTCCACGACGATTGGGGGCATTTCTGGGGGCATCAAAACGCAGTTTTGGGGGCACAGATGCTTAGCGAGATGGCAGTCCGGCAGGCGAAAGCAAGAGACAAGGATTACAAGCTCGCCGATTCCGAGGGGCTGTATCTGTTCGTGGCCAGATCCGGCCATCGGAGCTGGCGGCTCAAATATCGCTTTGCGGGGAAAGAGCGCAGGCTGATCCTTGGTGCCTACCCCGAAGTTTCGTTGAAGGAGGCGCGTGATCGTAAGATCGAGGCGCGCAAGCAGCTTGCGGAAGGCAGAGACCCTGGTCTCGAAGCGAAGAAGGCTGCCATTGCGCGGGCCATGTCGGCAGCAAACACCTTCGAGGTAGTGGCCCGCGGTTGGTTCGCACTTCAGGAAGATCGGTGGACGCCGGTCCATGCAAAAGACGTAATCTCAAGCCTGGAGAAGGAGGTATTCCCTTGGATCGGTGCATTGCCGATCGCCGAGCTTGATGAGCCGATGGTGCTTTCTGTACTCAGGAAAATCGAGAAGCGAGGCGCCATCGAGACGGCTCATCGCGTGCGGCAGAGAATGTCAGCTGTTTTCGTACAGGCCATCGCTGAGGGCCTAGCCGTCAGAGATCCGGCCGCAATCGTGGGCAAAGCGCTCAAGCCGGTGCCACGTGGGCGCAAGAGGCCGGCGATTGTGAAGATTGAGTGCCTGCATGACATGATCCGCAAAACCGAAGCTGAGCTGGCTGCGCCCCTCACGAAGCTCGCGTCACGGTTCGCAGCACTTACAGCTCAGCGCCTTGGTGCCATTCGGTGCGTGGCCTGGTCAGAATTTGAGAACATCGACTGGGATGGTGATGGGCCCTGCCCGCAAGCCCTGTGGCGCATTCCTGCCGGTCACATGAAGTTGGCCAGTGAACTGAAGCAGGATGAAAAGTTTGATCATCTTGTCCCGCTCGCACCTGAGGCAGTTGCTGTCCTGCGGACAGCTAAGCAGCTCACCGGGCGCGGGCCAATCGTGTTCCCCAGCAATCGTAGCGCCCGAGTTCCCATGAGCGAGAACACGCTGAGCTATTTCTACAATCGCTGCGGCTATCAGGGTAGGCATGTGCCGCACGGCTGGCGGGCATCGTTTTCGACGATCATGAATGAATGGGCCGAGAGAAAAGGAACTGCGAGCGACAGGCTGGTCATCGATCTGATGCTCGCACATATTCCTGAGGGCGTGTCAGGATCCGAAGGTGCCTACAATCGTGCGGCCTTTCTGGAGCGTCGCCGGGAGATCGCCAACGTTTGGGCCAAGCTGCTATTTGCAGATTTCCCGGAGCCTTCGAAGCTGCTTGGGCTTCCTGCTCGCTAGGCGCATCCAATCCAATCTGCCAGAATCCGGTCTGTTGCTGTCGGTATGCCATCGACGATGACGTTTTTGCCGACGAGGGTTTGGTCGACATCCAGCGCTTCTACGACCCAGATCTGCTCATCAGATGTCGTGAGAAGGAGGCTCCGAGCCCCTTTCGTCAATCGACCTGATAAGCGTTTCCGCTGACTGCTCACTCCAAATCATCCCCTGTCATAGCTTCCAACGGCGAAGCACATTGCGCACATAGGCCGGCGTTTCGCCGTTGCGCGGAATTCCGCCAGCTCTCGTAACGGCTCCGGGACCAGCATTGTAGGCCGCCAGAGCGAGGTGCACCACTCCGAAACGATCCAGCATCTGGCGAAGATAGCGTGCGGCACCGTCGATGTTCGATACCGGGTCAAAGCGATTTGTCACGCCAAGTTCCCTGGCCGTCGCAGGCATCAGTTGGCCGAGACCCGCCGCTCCGACGTGGCTGACGGCCAACGGATTATATCGCGATTCCGTCCACACAAGTGCATCGAGCAGGCCCGTGGGTAAGGCGTACCTCACCTCGGCCGCATAGACATGGGGAAGATAGCTGGCCCTTCGAAAACTAGAGGTGCCCGTCGCGGCGGCTGAACGGCTTGGGGGAGAACTGGGGGCAGCGTCGTCGGCATTCGTCCCTGAAATCACCAAGCCTTTGGGTGACGACCAAAGTCCATGCTCGACAAGCTGGAACCCATTTGAAGCCTCATCGATGCGGATGCCGCTCATGGTGCTCTCAATCTCGGTCCCTGTCGCTTCTGGCCCTTCCTGCGCCCGAATTGGAACTTCTGACGCGATCAAGCCGCCTACGAGCAAAAGGAATTTCAGGTTCATCACAAGATCCTCGGTGGCCGAATCAAGCAAGAACATATATAGAACATAGGAAGAGGGAAATCGTTAGGCGCCGGGGCAGAGCGGAGGCTGCACCGGGAGGGGCATGCAATGGAGTAAGTCGATGCCCCACCTACCGAACGCTCAAAAACTTGAACGGCAGGCCCGCGCCATCGTCGAAAGTCTCGACGGAACTTGGCGACGGGACAAGGGCATGTGCTGCTGTCCCGCTCACGACGACCGGACCCCCTCGCTAAGCGTCAGACTGGGTCGCAAAGCGATCCTGTTCCACTGCTTCGCGGGATGCTCCAACGAGGCTGTCATTGCGGCCTTGGAACGCTGCGGTGTTCGCGGTCGGGACCTGTTTAGCGGCTCTGGCTCTGTGGAATTTCAGCCAAAGAAAAATTTGCCCTTCAGCCCCAATGCGCGGCGCTTATGGCAGTCGGCGATGGCGATCACCGACAGCCCTGCCGAACGATATCTCGCACAGCGCGGGCTTATGTCGACATCTGATCAGCTGCGATATCTGGGCCGGACGCCGCTCGGGCCGCGCGGGGCGGTCCAGTTTCTCCCCGCGATCCTGGCGGCTGTCACGACGGATATGGGCGTTGTCGCATTACACAGGACATTTCTAGACGCTGCGGGCGGCAAGCTGGCCGGCTTTGAGCGACCCAAGCGCGCGCTGGGCAGCCTCGGCTTTGGTGCCGTCAGAGTTGCTCCCCCGGTGCAGGGGAGGCTGGGCCTTGCCGAAGGTATCGAGAGCGCCCTCTCAGCCATGCAGCTCTTTGGGATCCCCTGCTGGGCGACGCTTGGAAACAAGCGGTTCGGTCTCGTCTCGATCCCGGAGAGCGTGCGCGAGCTCTTCCTGTTCATCGACAATGACGCCGGAGGCGCTCTCGCCGAGGAGCGCGCGCTGAAGGCCTACGCTGCGCCAAATCGTGTCATCCACTCACGAGCACCAGCCCCGCCAGGGTCTGACTGGAACGACGAGTTGAAGTCGCGGATTTCCCGAAAACCTGATCCATCGGGCAGAGGGGAGGGAGCCTTTGGCTGATTGAGGCCTGCCCGCCGCAGGACCTCGTCAGGAGGTTCCCATGTCCAACTCTTCCCTCGCCTTTGCATTCGATGACCCATCACCGCCCGTCGTTGTGATGGCGGCCCAGACCATGGCTTCCGAGCTCGCGGCAGGCCGCGCGCTCTCACGCAGCGACGTCACGCGCATCATGACGGAGCACTTCGGAGGCAGCGATGCTCTCGGGCGTTGGTCCGTTCGTGACGCTCATGCAGCGCTTGAGCTGGCACAGGTTCAGTACCTGAAAGCCTCAGATCAGACCCAGCTCTCGGCTCAGATCGACGAGGCGGAACGGTTCTTCGGCTCCCTCGATACCCGACTTCCGACCCAGACCAATCGCAGTGATGAGCAGATCGAATGGCAGCAGTTCGCGACGCCGCCGCGCTTGGCCTGGCTTGCTGCTCGAGCTTGCGCACTGGCCACTGGCGAGGTTGTGCTGGAACCCTCGGCCGGAACGGGAATGCTGGCGGTCTGGGCCGCCAGGGCTGGCGCGCGCCTTGCCCTCAACGAAATCTCGCCGCTCCGCCGCGACTGCCTGAAGGCTGTGTTTCTGCCTGACCGAGTGACCGGCCATGATGCCGAGCTGATCGACGAACTGCTCGATCCCGCCATCATCCCAAGCGTCGTCTTGATGATCTACGCTGCAAGCGCCCATCCACGCCAATCTGCGCGACGCGCTGGAGGCCACGCGGATCGTCGATAGCGAGACCGGGGGAACGCTCAACTCCGGGGCGAAGTCCGCGGCGCTCTCGATCTTCGAAGGAACCAAGCAGCGCTTCTTCGCGCAGCTGCTTCTGTCGATGAAGCTGCCCAGCTTGTTACCAGCCATCGACGCCGCGATTGCCGAGGGGAATGCCGTGGTCGTCCAGCTGGTCTCGACCGCAGAAGCAATGCTCAATCGCCGGCTTGCCGACCTCTCGGACGAAGAACGCGAAACACTAGAGATTGATCTGTCCCCGCGGGAATATGTGATCGACTATCTCGCCAAGAGCTTTCCCGTTCGCCTGATGGCGGTGTTCACCGATGAAAACGGCAATCCTCGCTCCGAGCCCATGAGCGACGAGAAAGGCGCGCCTGTATTATGCCGGTCGGCCCTCGCCGCGCGCGACCGGATGATCGAGCAACTTTGCGCTTTGCCGCCTATTGCGACAGCGCTCGATGCCATCATCGAACGGTTCGGCGTCGACGACGTGGCGGAAGTGACCGGCCGCACGCGTCGGCTGATCATTGGTGGCCACGGTCGTCAAAAGCTGCAGTCCCGGTCGCCGCGCGCCAATGTGGCTGAAACCCAGGCATTCATGGACGGCGTCAAGCGCATCCTCGTCTTTTCCGATGCCGGAGGAACCGGACGCAGCTACCATGCCGATCTAGCGGCCAAGAACCAGGCCCGCCGCGTCCATTTTCTGCTCGAGCCGGGTTGGCGAGCTGACGCCGCGATCCAGGGGTTAGGGCGAACCAATCGCACCAATCAGGCATCAGCGCCGCTGTTCAGGCCCGTGACGACCGACGTGCGCGGCGAGCGCCGCTTCATCTCGACGATTGCACGGCGCCTCGACAGTCTCGGGGCCTTGACCCGCGGGCAGCGCCAGACCGGCGGACAGAACCTCTTCGATCCGGCTGACAATCTCGAGAGCATTTACGCCAAGGAGGCGCTCCACCGCTGGTTCGGCCTCTTGTTCACCAGCAAGCTCGAAGCGGTCAGCCTCGAACGCTTCCAGGATCTGACGGGTCTCAGGATCGAAGCCCCAGACGGGTCGATGGTCGATGACCTGCCGTCGATCCAGCGGTGGCTCAATCGCATCCTCGCGTTGCCGATTGCCTTGCAGAACGCGATCTTTGACGAGTTCATGGGACTGGTCGAGGCACGGATCGATGCCGCCGGTCAGGCCGGGACGCTCGATCTCGGCCTTGAGACCATCGCGGTCGAGGACTTCACGGTCATCTCGGACACATTGCTGCGCACCGATCCTGCCTCGGGCGCGACCACCCACCTCCTGGAATTGGAAATCGCACGGGCCCTGAAGCCGCTGACGCTGAAGCGGCTCGAAGAGCTTCACGGCCTCGCCGGGCAACGGCAGCAACCTGTTCGGAACGCCCGCTCGGGCCGGGTTGGCTTGCTGGTGCCCGCCCGCAGCATTCTTGCCGATGACGGCACACGCGTGTCGCGCTTCGAGCTGCTGCGCCCGCTGAAGCGCAGCCACATCGCCGAGGATCAGTTGGCCGAAAGCAGCTGGGAGGGGATCTCCGCCGAGGCATTCCGCAAAGCCTGGGCTGCCGAGGTTGAGGAAGCGCGGACCAGCCAAAAGCGCGAGCGCCTCTATCTTGCAACGGGCCTCCTGCTGCCGGTCTGGGACAAGCTCCCGTCGGATTTCGTGAGGGTGAGCCGCATCTCGGCGGCAGATGGCCGTTCGCTCCTTGGCCGGGAGGTTCCTCTCCATTGTGTTCCGGAACTGTGCCGGGCGCTGGGTCTGGGACGCGAGCAAACGCTCTCCGCCGATGACATCGTCCAGACCGTCCTGGCGACCGGTCGACCCATGGAGCTCGCCGGCCGTGAGCACATCATGGTCAAACGCAGTCTGGTCAACGGCTCGCAGCGAATTGAACTGACTGGATGGAGTGCGGCTCGCCTCGACTGGTACAAAGCCCAAGGCTGCTTCACGGAGGTCGTCCGCTACCAGACGCGGCTGTTCGTCCCGGTCGAGGGCGCGGCGATCGTACTTGCCAGACTGGCATCATCGGCATAGATGGTTGCCAAATGGCATTCTAATACGTATATGCGGCCATATGGAGAAATGCGATGCTGGCTCTGCAACCCGTTGATACTGCCGTTAGCGCTTTCCGTCCCGATCCTATCACCCCGGAGGAGGCCGCTGCCATGTTCCGGGCAGTCCTTAATCTGTTCGGCAAATGGGACTTGACCGACGAGCAGGCTGCAACGCTGCTCGATATGCCGGTGCGCTCCTATCGCCGCTGGAAGGCGGAAGGTCCCGGGCGCATCTCGCGCGATGGGCGTGCGCGTCTTTCCAACCTCATGGGCATTCACAGGGCGCTTCGGATCATCTTCTCTGAGACGATACGAGGATATGCCTGGATCAGGGCAGCCAACGACGCGTTCGGTGGAGCCAGTGCGCTCGACGTGATGCTCAGGGGCGAACTCACCGACATCATGCGGGTGCGTCGCTACCTCGACGCCGAGCGCGGTGGCTGGTGACCGGAGCTGAGAATATCCCGATTTCTCGAATTGAGTGGAAGAGCGCTGTCAGGATCATCCGCAGTGCCTTTCCACCGATCGACCTGTTCGAAGATATCGCAGATCCCGCCGACTGGCCGCTGCTGATCTCAGCGGAGCAGAAGACCAATCCCCGCATTATGGCGACGATCGGCAATCTCGATCTGGTGCCTCTCGAACGCCGTGTCGGCGGCAACGGTGCCTCTTACCTCATGGCGCCCTTCACCCATGTCAGCACAGACCGGCCGAGCCGCTTCACCGACGGCAGTTATGGCGTGCTCTATGTCGGCGACCGTTTCGAGACTGCGCTGTTCGAGACGATCCATCACCATGCCCGCTTTATGGCGGGAACCAGAGAAGCTCCTGGATGGACCTCGCAGTTCCGGGAGATCGTCATGTCGGTCGATGCTGACCTCCATGATTTGCGATCCACCGCAGGAGAGCCGGTTCCGGCGCTCGATCCCGACAGCTATGCCGTATCGCAAGCGCTCGGGCAGCAACTCAGGAGCGCGGGATCGAACGGGATTGCCCACCCGAGCATCCGGCATCTGGGTGGGGAATGTGTCGCGCTCTTCTACCCGGACTGTGCGTCAAATCCCTTGCAAGGGCGGCACCTCGACTATCACTGGGATGGCGCTCGCGTTGATCTGGTCCGAGACGCAGGATCTGGGGCTGTTTTCCGCGTTGTGAATTCGCCCAGGATAACTTGATTGGCGATTGCGGGTGCAACACTGGCAGATCTTTGCCAAACGCCGTTAGTTCGCGCGCGCTTCTGCGAAGGCCCGCTGCTATCAGAATTGCTCAAAGCACCTCGAATCTGTTTCGCAGTGACGCGGTCTCATTCGGGCGCTAAAGTTGTCTTTTCTGGCACTTCAACATGTACGAGATTGTGCCAGCGACCGCAATTTCGCTATCAGGATCTGCGTAGTGACAGCATCCAATTCAGTAGCGAATGGAGATGACGGAGCAGAATGTCTCGCCAGATCCGTATTTCTGGTAAATGGGACTAGGCAACCTTATGTAGGATCTGCTGGCTTCAATAGTGAGCCGCAAAGGTAGTTTGCTGAAATCTTAACGATCGGAGAACATATGAGCGACAATAACGGCTCCAAGGAGGCGCTGATCACATTAACCAGTGACATAATCTCGGCACATGTCAGCAACAATCATGTCGCCGTGGCCGATCTCCCCTGCTTGATCACAAATGTCTATGACGCACTCGCTAAACTAGGTCAGCCTGTAGTCGTCGAAGGTGTGAAGCAGGAGCCCGCAGTTTCCGTGCGCAATTCGATCAAACCCGAATACATTGTCTGTCTCGAAGACGGTAAAAAGCTCAAGATGTTGAAGCGTTACTTGCGCACGAACTATAACATGAGCCCGGAAGATTACCGCGCACGCTGGGGCCTTCCTGCCGATTATCCGATGGTCGCCCCAGCCTACGCTGAAAAGCGCCGGGAACTTGCGGTGAAGATCGGCCTTGGCCGCAAGGCCGTTGAACCTGCTCCCAAGGCACGCCGTGCCAAGAAGACCGCTTAGCGCAGAAAGATCGCTCTCCTGTCGGTCTTTACTCTTGGCCGACAGGAGGCGCGATGATGGATGGCTGCTTTTTGCCATTACCCGATCCTTCGATAAGGGCGGTGCTTGCCACAACGTGGTCGAAGAACATGCTCGAACGCCGTAACACCGTCGATTGGACACCTCGAAGAACTCGTTGATTTCGGCCTGACGGCGGCGCGATCGGTCTGATGGCTGCCTTTGGCCGCTGACAGGTAGCCTCTTTGGCCCGGTTGTTTTCGGTTTCGTGGGCTGGCGCGCCGCTCATAACCCCGGTTTTGCGCTATGCGGGCGCACCTCGCTCCTCGAGTCGGGCGAGGCGCTGGAAGTTATGGGCGAGGTTCGCCACGCCGATCTTGATCCGGGCGCGGGCGATGCCGATGGTGCGGATGAATAGCCCCATGCGGTGCTTTTGCCCGGCGAAAACGTGCTCAACCGCGGAGCGCACGGCCGAGCGCTTGGCATTGGCTCGGGCGATCCGTTCAGGCATAGCCCGGCGGTTCGGCTTGCGGTGATGGATGTTGCTCTTGAACATGCCGCGCTCGAGCAAGGCCTCATTCTTCTTCGAGCGATAGGCTGTGTCTGCCCACACACCAGACCCTGTGTTCTTGCGGGTGATCAGATCGGGCAGAGGCGCCCCGTCATGGGCGCTGGCAGCGCTGGCATCTGAGGTGCGGATCAGCCCATGACCCCGGTCGATGCCGATGTGGTTCTTGTAGCCGAACATCGGGATCGCAAGGTCGACCGGCTCGAAGTCCTTTGGATCAGCGCCTTCCTTCACCTTGGCTTTGGAGTATTTGACCGTCCAGCGCGCATCGCGGTTCTATCGCCGGATTGGCAGGCCTTTCCTTCCAGCGCTCCGGGATCTTGCCCTGCTTGATAGCCGCCTTCTCCTCGTCGGTTTTGCGCTGCTTGGGCGCCGGCACAACGGTCGCATTGATGATCTGGCCGCCCATCGCCAGGTACCCGCGATCGGTCAGCGCCGCATCGAAGCGCGCGAAGAGCTTGTCGATCGCCTTGGCCTGCACCAGCCTCTCCCGGAACAGCCATATCGTGGTGGCGTCCGCACCTTGCCATCGAGCCCCAGCCCGAGGAACCGCAGGAACGAGGGCCGGTCCTTGATCTGGACCCGGTCGCTTCGTCCGACAGCGAGTATAGCGCCTGCAGCACCAGGATCTTGAACATCATCACGGGGTCAAATGGCGGTCGACCGCCTTTGCCCCGGTCGCTCCGCCGGAGCGCCACGATCAACGGCCCGCGGAACACCTCGAAATCTACCACCGATGCCAGTCGCTCCAGCGGATCGCCCGCCGCGATCAGCGCAGCATACCGGTTCGACAGATCAAAGAAACCCGGCTGACCAACCATGATCGCCTCCATTCGATACGGATGCCAGTGAGTCAAATCAGCGCCTCAAAGGCGAGGGTTTTCGAGGCGTCCAACTGCGCCCGTCCTTGGTGATAGCCGTGAACGAGCCGAACAGTTTTCCCGCGCGAAGATGTGCCATCATGTGTCATCTGACGTCTTTGACAAGGCGCTTACAGAGCATGCGGCAATGATTCACCGGATCATTGCTGGAATGGAGGGTAATCCGCCGTGTCGCGATAACCTGAGATCGGAGGTGGCGCTCACACTCTGTTGCCCAGCGCCATCCTGGCGCCAAGCCTCATTTATGCGGACCTTCGTGGCACGGGTGACGCATAATGTCAGCGTGAGCCATGTGCAGCAGGCGATCCGCGTGCCGAAGCAGGACGCGCTCTCGGATACGGTACAGGATGAAGCCGCGATAGCTGATGACACGCTTGCTCGCGCAGATCTTGGCCGACGGCTGCAGGTAGCGGTGGCTCGTTTGCCAAATGGCCTGCGGAAAGTGGTAACCCTGCATCTCGAGGATTGCTCGGCCCGCGAGATAGCTGAAACCCTCGGCGTCAGCGAAGGGGCCTGAACACGTCCTTTGCTGTCCTGTCAGGCTGGGACAGGCGTAGTACCGCACTATGCGAAACTTGGGCGCGCCGTCGAATGGAACATCTTGGCGGTGTTGGCCACCCTGTTGGGCGGCACCTCAGTCAGCTTCTGCCGCGTGGCTACTGCCGTACCAGTGTGAATTCGGCGTCGAGGAAATAGATCTCGGTCCGACCCTCGAACCCCGAATCGGTCGTCAGGAACAGCCACAGTCGGCCCGCGCTGTCGGGCCGCACAACCGGCGAATTGGTGGCTGGAGCCAGGACTTCGGTGACATAGGTGCCATTCGAACAGTCACCGGCGCCGACTGCGGCGAAATCGCCGATTACCACAGCCTCGCTGCCGCTTTGCGCCTGCTGCCCCTTGTCGACGTTGACTTCGAACAACCCACTGGCGTTGAGCGCAACCTCGGGCGTGCGCGGGACGGCTCCTGCCTTGATATAGACGCTTTCGCCCGGCGAACCGCCTATGCCGATGCAGTCAGGAGGTACATTGGAGGCTATCGTGGCCCGCGCTTCCACGCGATACGACCGCGCCGGGTCGAGCCCCTCGACGGGGCGATAGATGAACATCGCCAGATCGTCCGAGCGGTTGTTGCCGCCAAGGAAATAACCGGTACGGTCGGCTAACGGCGCGGGCAATTGCCGCACTCCCGATGCGAAATCGATCAGCTCTGCCTGTGGTGGGCCATAGTCAGCGATCCCGGCGGTCCAGTTCGCGCCATCGGCGGCGAAGTCGAACCGCAGCGTAGTGGGGGTGGGCGTAGGGTTTGGAGTGGCAGTGGGCGAAGGGCTGGGGCTGGGCGGCCCCTTGTTATCGTCCCCACCGCACCCGGCGAGCGCCAGTGTGGCCAGCACGGCGAGCGAGGAAGAAGCCAAACAGCTACGATTCATGAAAATTCGATCCGACCGAATACAATCTCTTGTTCGCTTTGGGCCCAATCTAGTGCAGCCCACCGGGTGGTGCTAGTAGCACAGCGTCATCATTCGTCCGTTTTCGAAGCACCTCCGGCCATTTCTGGATGCACGTCGCGTTCCTGCTACCGGACAGGCCGCTTGGGCCAGGTCCGTTCCGCGCTTCGCGAGGCGGGCGTGAACATCAAACCGGGCCGCTTGCCGTCTAGCTCTTTCGACACCGGGCAACTCCGTACCGATTTCAATATACTTCAGTTCGGTAGCAATACGGAGAGGCTGGCTGCCCTTCAGTGTCGTCTAATCTGCGCTGTAACCGCCCTAGCAGCGTTCAAACACCATTTTGAGCTACTCACGTAGCGGACTGCATGGTCGGCGGTGCTAAGACACTGTTTTTCGTGTGTGCTGCACGGTTGCCTATGGAGTTCGAAACGAGGTGTGAGGGCGGTGAGAGTTCGAAGGGCCTCAGCGTTTCTACGCCTAGTTGAGCAACTCCCGATGCTGCTGAGCGTGACAACGCTGTGTTGGCCGGATTTCAGCTGCGCTCGGTTTGGGCTGGTCATGGATGGTCGTGCGACACGACTGATTGGGGCGGGACTCTACGATCGGGATATGCAAGGCGTGAAACGCTTTTTGCCGACCCAGCTTGGCCCAACGTGGAAATGTCCGGGGAGAATTCATGCATAACCTGGCGAGAACTCTTGCTTGTCGCGATTGACCTTCAAAGGGTAGCGTTTCAGCGCGAATCAGATCAAAAACAAACAGGGGCCGCTATGCTTATACTAGCAATTGCCAATCAGAAGGGTGGCGTTGGCAAGACCACCACCGCCATCAATTTGGCTACTGCGCTTGCTGCAACAGGACAGCGTGTTCTATTGGTCGATTGCGATCCGCAGGGTAATGCCTCGACCGGACTCGGTGTGCCGGTCTCCGCCCGCGAGTTTTCAACGTATGACGTGCTGATGGGCGAGGCATCGGCCGGAGATTGCGTTATTACCACCCGGATTCCCGGCCTTCATCTTTTACCTGCAACCATCGACCTGAGCGGCGCGGAAATTGAGCTGGCTGGGAGCGTGGATCGGATGACAAGGCTACGGGATGGCCTTGCTGGCCTTTGGGCATATGATCTGTGTCTCATTGACTGCCCCCCTTCGCTTGGCATTCTAACTATCAATGCGCTTGCAGCAGCACAGAGGATCATCGTGCCTCTTCAGTGCGAGTTTTTTGCGCTCGAGGGTCTCTCTCAACTTCTCAATACCATTGAACTGATTAAGCACCGCATCAACCCCGAGCTTGATATCGCAGGCGTCGCTTTGACGATGTATGATAAACGCAACCGTTTGACTGATTTAATCGAAAAGGACGTTCGCGAGCACCTTCGACACTTCGTCTATGACGCCGTGATCCCCCGCAACGTGCGTCTTTCAGAAGCACCCTCGCACGGTCTTCCCGCGTTGATCTATGATTCTGTCTGCCAAGGCTCGAGGGCGTACATGGCGCTAGCAGGCGAGGTGTTGGGGCAGATCTCGGATCCAAATAGCCCAAGGAGGCAAGCTTCCGCCTGAGAGGATTTTAAGACACTTGAGACGGTACTGCACCGGGGATTTCGGCCGTTGCAGATAGTTCCTTCGAATTCCTCTTGAACGGCCTCTTAATCAGACCTTGCACAGAGCTTTAGCCACCGACTGGTGTATTCATCCGGTGGGGGCCGCCTTGCGTGGGAGGGTAGCGAGCGCTCTTTAGCGTGCTTGCTCTGCCACCTGAAAACTGGACCATTCGCGGCTAGAGTTTTCCGCTGTAGACATCCTTGGCTGGGCGAGGAGGTTTGGCGTGAAGGCATTGAAGTTCACGGACGCGCAGAAGGCGCTCGTCATAGTCGCTTAGTCCACGCGCCGCGCGGATTTTATCCGCACGGGTTCGGGGAGTATCTGGCCTTCAACGTAGGGATTATCGGCCACCCCATCGGCGTTCATTACGTTGATCGAGCGTACGATCTCCATACCATTGATAACACGGCCAAATACTGCGAAACCCTGTCCGTCAGGGTTTCGCAGGCCACCGTAATCGAGGCTGGGCTGTGCGCCGATGCTGATGAAGAATGCCCGTGCGGAGCCTGTTCCAGGATCGGCGCGTGCTACTGAAAGTGCCCCGTCGACGTGCCTCAACCCCGTTTGGCGGGTCGTCTCATGCTCTATCCCGGGAGAGGGGTTTCCAGCGTCAAGCCGTCCGCCCTGTATTACGGTGATCGTGGGCGTACCGCGGTCGTTTTCGGGCCTTACGACACGGTAAAACCCGGCATTCCGATAGAGCCCGTCATCGACATGGCGCAAGAAGTCACCGGCTGAGACAGGAGACTTGTCAGGATATACTTCGACAACAATAGTACCGACTTCGGTATCGAGCGCGACCCTGACCGGGTACGCCGCATCGTCACGAACATGCGCGCAGCCAGCGACGAAGGGTGCGACTGCAATCAGCACAATAGTAAGGAGAGCGCGCACTGATCAGTCCTTGTTCTCGTTCTTGATTGGCTCGCCGACCATAAGCGCATCCATCACCTCCAAGAAAGATTCATTGGAAGATATCAATTTATAGTTCGGCGGCGGGGTCTTGCCGGCGAGTTTTTCGACAAAATAGTCCCACATCCGCCGCTGGCCGTACCCCGGAAGTTGATGGCTCGCGCGGGGGAACAACAACATGTCGAAATCCTTGTTGGCGTCCATCAGGGCTTGGGCGAGCTGGAATACCTGCCCCGGGTGCACACCCACGTCCATCATGCCATGGATGAGAAGGAGATCGCCCTTGAGCTGATCAGCATAAGTGACATTGGCCTGTGTGAGATAATTCTCGCCGTCGACCAGCCCTTGGTATCGCTCGCCCCACGAATGCCAGAACAGGCGCTGGTCGTGATTGCCCGCGGCAGCAACGCCGACATCGAAGAAATCGGGATAGCGCAGCATCGCGCTCGCGGTCATGTACCCTCCGCCCGAGAAGCCATAAATGCCGACCCGAGAGATATCCATGTAGCGGTAGCGTGCAGCGAGCTGACGAATTCCTGCGACGTGATCTTCAAGATCACTGGCGGTTTCGGCTGCGCCATAGGACGCCTCGTGAAAAGCACGGTCGCGACCAGAGGTGCCGCGACCGTCAATCACAACGACGATGAAGCCCAGTTCGGCAAGCGCCTGAGCCTGCACTGCGGACATCGCAAACGATGTCGGTGCATTGAAAACCTGCGGCCCGCCATAAATGTGATCGATGACGGGATATATCATTGTCGGATCGAAATCGCTTGGTCGTGCGACAATCGCGCGAATGGGTGTTTTTCCGTCAGCAGCGACCAGCATTTCCGAGCGGGGCCACTCGAAGCCCGCCGGCAGGTCTGCGACAACCGATTGTTCGATCAATCCGATCACACCTCCGTCGCTGCTTCTTTTCAAGACAGTCTGCGAAGGCATGTCGATCCGTGTCTGGGTCTCGACGATGAACTTCCCGTTCGGTGAAACCCCACGAATAGCCTTCGGGTCGGCTCCGTACACGCCCTGTTCTATCAACTTTTCGAAAGCGGCGGGTCCGATGACTTGCCGGTCGCTGTCGCCAGCACTGAGGATCGTCATCGAGCCATTGTCGAGATTGATACGAACGATTTCCTGATGATACGGATTCTTGGCTGCGTCGCGCCCTGCAATAGACAGGATCATTTCGTGGCGCGCCTCGTCGACATGCAGCAGGTCGCGCACGATGAAATCGCCCGACGTCAGTGGCCTAACCATCTCGCCGGTCGACAGATCGTAGAGGTATAGGTGAGCCTGGCCCGTGCGCTCCGAATACCAGATCAGTTGATTGCGTTGCGGCAGGGGCGCAAGAGCAGTGGAGGTGTAGACCATTTGGCCGAGTTCAAGATAACCTTCCTCCGTGTTTTCTTCAAAGACCTTGCGCGTCTCTCCGGTGCTGGCATCGACTGCGATAAGTCGCGCCGTTTTTTCCCCGCGTGTGATTTCCACGAAGTAGGCCGTCTGCCCATCCGCGCTCCACCAGGCGCGTCCACCACCGATCGGCGTATCAAGCATCCGTACCGCTGGGATATCGGGATAATGCACACGGGTCTGCTTACCCGATTCAGCATCGACAATGGTCATCCGAAACATGGGGACGTGCTCGTCACCCGGGAAAGCGACCCGGTACGAGGACGCGACCGGACGCACCGATCCTTCCGGGGCGAACTGAATAATGGGAAGTTCTTTCACCTGCCTATCATCGACCTGAAACGTCAGGATTTTTTGGGACTTTGGAGACCAGGTAGCTTCGGTTGACGAGATCTGCCGTGCGGCTTCCGGCAACATGGCATAGGCGTAAGTCTGGGAGCCGTCGTCGGTTAGCTGCTGCTCATCGCCGGATTCCAGATCGCGCATCCACAAGTTAAACCCGCGCAGGAACACCGATTTCTGTTTATTGGGTGCGACGACCTGACCGGCGAGGTCGTTTGCCGGCCCGTTCATCACGAGCTTGCCTTTGCGCCCAAAGGAGTAGGCCTTATCGAAGGCAACGAAATCGACAGTTCCGTCAGGGCGAACATGCACGTGTCGCAATGGGAGGCTATCGGGAGAGATTTTCTTCTCGCTTGCGCTCTGCAGCGCTGCGGCGAGCTTCTCGTGGTCAAAGAGCGGTGCCTTCTGGCCGGAAGCAGCCTCAACAGCAGTAAAACGATAGCCGTCTCGTGTTTCCCGCCGATACCAAAAGCGATTTCCATCGTCGAACCAGGTGGGCATCACCATTCGGTTAAGGTAGTATCTATTTGCCACGTTGTTCTCGATAAACGCGGCTCGATCGTAACGTTCGCGCATATCGTCTTGAGCGTGCGGCGATTCCGCTGAGGCACCTGCGACTATCCCAACCGATAGCGCTATCAGCAGCAACGATCGAAATCTTGCAGTCAAAAGCTGTTTCACTCATGTTCTCCGAAACTTTGCCCACCATACTAGGGCTCTAAATGTCACTTCGCGGCGCGCCCTTCCGGCCGGAACCCCGAGGGTACGCTTTGCGCACGATCTTGCCAGACCCGCCCAGCATGTGGTCGATCAGCGCCTTCATGCCGAGTTTGATCTGGCGCCGGACCGTCTCGACCGATACGCCGAGCGCCTCGGCAGCCTCGCGATCAGTCAGACCGTCCACTTTTCGCAAGATGACGATTTCGCGGCATTTGGGTGGCAGCTTGTCGACCCCGTCCTTGGCCCACCGCAACTCGTCGCGCGCCGCAAGTACCCGCTCTGCCGCAAACAGGTCGATATGGTGATCGATCAGGTCGAGGTCTGCGATCATCTCGATCGGCACGACCTGCGCTCGCTTCGCGGTGTTGATGAGGTGATTGCGGGCTACCGTGAAAACATAGGCCCGGGTGTTGGCGGGCAACCCCCGCCGCGCTCCCACCAGAGTCTTTTCATAAATGTCCTGCCTCAACTCGAACACGTCTTCGCGTATTTTCCAGTTGCGACGGAGATAGGCGGTAAGTTCCACCTCCAGCCGCAGCACCTCCCCAACGAACCAGGCATTAAGGTCTTCATCGTCGATCATGGTGAGACCCTCGCCGACCGGCAACCTTCCGTTCTATCGCGGCTCGGCGACGGGCACTCCCCAATGCTAGTCGGGACGTTTCTTGAAGACCCGTCATTCCGACGAATCCATGAGCTTTTGCAGAAGATAGACCGTCTGAAGCGCCGAATTGAACGCGCGGCCCTCATCGCTAACGGCCATTGCGTGGCCACCTTCGCGCGCTTCATAAAAAAGCGCAGGATGGCCCAGTTCGATCAGCTTCGCAGCCATTTTCCGGGCATGACCGGGATGCACGCGATCGTCACGTGTCGACGTCATCAGCAGCATTTCGGGATAGGCCTTGCCCGGCTGGATATTCTGGTAAGGCGAATATCGCAGAAGCGGCTCGGCTTGCTCTGCTACATCTGGGTTGCCGTATTCGGGTATCCAGCTCGCCCCCGCAAGCAGCTTGTGGAAGCGTGCCATATCAAGCAGCGGGACGAGCGAGATCGCGGCGCCGAACAGGTCTGGTCGCTGGGTAGCAAGCACGCCGGCGGTCAATCCGCCGTTCGATCCGCCAGCAAACCCGATACGCTGGGGACGCGACAGGCCGCGCGCCACGACATCCTCTGCGATCGCCGCAAAATCATCATAGACGATCTGACGCGAAGTGCCCCGTGCCGCATTGTGCCATGCCGGACCATATTCGCCGCCGCCGCGCACATTTGCCAGTACGAAACGCCCCCCCCGACCGAGCCAGATTTGATGCATCGGCCCGAGGTAAGGGACCTCGAAGGTGGGCACCATGGGAATCCCGAAACCACCATACCCATACATCAGCGTAGGCGCAGCAGTGTCCCACTGCCCTTTCGAACCAACGATAAAGTAGGGAATTTGAGTCCCGTCTTCGGCTTTTGCGAAGTATTGCCTGGTCTCGTAGCCAGACAGATCGATTTCTACCGCAGCCTGCTGGGCCTTCGAAATGCCACCAGTGGCGGACAGTGAATATAGTGTCGGCGGTGTAAGGAAATTCTCGAACTTGGCGAGGGTGGCCTCGCCTGTCGGATCGATCGTCGAAACGATCGTGAATGTGCCACCATCCTGCGCACCCGGAACATCCACCATGGCAACCTGCCATTCGCCATCAGGACCACGCGTCGCCCGTTTCAGTTTGGAGATGACATCGTCGAGAACAATGAAATAGGCAGCATCACTCACAATCGTGGGTGCCCCCCCCAAAGCTTCTTTCGAGCTAGGCGCATACACCGTGCGATATGCATCGCTTTTCTTTTTTCCCGACAGGACTGCGTCCAAGTCCGCAGCGATGATCGAACCTGCGGCGAAAGTGCTGCCCGCGATCTGAAAGTCTTGCTGCAGATACAGCAAAACCTCATTCCCGACCCCGCCAATACCGGACCAGGCGGTCCCGATGCTTATCGGCAATGCGATCGTTTCTGGCGGGGCACCGGGACTCACACTTTGGACGGTCAGATCGACGAAGCTTTTAGCCGTGACCATCAGCACGGCTCGCTCGCCGCCTGCTTCGGCCACGAACGGCGCGAGCAATACGTTATCGGCAGAAATGCTATGGGCCGGTTCAATATCGTTCAGTTTCGTTCCTCGGCGCCAATAACGCATTGTTCGAGGATAGCCCGATGTAGTCGCCTCGTCCGGCTTGAGCACGATCGCAATGGCCAGAGTGTCCTGATCCACCCATGCGATCATTTGTCTGGCCAAGGGGGTCCGAAACCCATTCGCAACGAAACTGCCCGAAGTCAGGTCGAACTCGCGCATCGTCGCCGCGTCGGTTCCGCCATCGGAAAGAGCGACAAGCGCACGCGTCCCGTCGGGCGAGATTCGCGTCATGGGAACGCTGAGATACCAGTTCCTGCCTTCAGCCTTTGCCAGCGCGTCGATGTCGATCAGTGTTTCCCATTCGGCCGAGGCTTGGCCGAGCGTCGATGGCCGCGCCCGCTGGAACAGGCCACGCGGGTGGTCCGGCCGCTGCTCGACGCGATAGACATAACCATTGGCCTGGACGAGTGTGAACATCTCCGGAAGGCGATCGCTGCGCTGGTAGCTGGCGAGGAAATCCGACTTGAGTTGCTCGAACCGTGGGTCTGCAGTTAATCGCGCTACGGTGCGTTCGGACTGCTCCAGTGTCCAGGAAAGAGCCCGCTCGCTCTCGATCTCCTCCAGCCAAAGATAGGAATCGACCTCATCAGCATGCGATGGCTCGCGACTGTCGACGACCTGCGCATGTGAGGGAGCACACAGGACGCCAAACAGCGCCGAATACATGAGAAGAAATCGGACCAAATTCATTCTCAACGTTCTATCCTTTCGAACCTGCATCGCTCGCGGAACCCGACGCCATCAGAATGTCGCACGCACCTGAAGGCCGAAGGTGCGTGGCCGCGGACGCACGGCCCCATTCACATTCCGGAAAGAGATGGCACCATCTTCGTCAGTCAGGTTGTCAGCGAACAGGTAGACACCGAACAGGTCTCCCTCCACACCGATCCGGCTATCGACAATGAACGTGTTATCGCCGGGCAGGGAGCCGCCTAAGGCAGTGTTGGACCGTTCGGATGCGAACTGTCCGCCCACGCGTCCGAAAAGATCCCAATCGGTCGAAATCGGAGCGCGGTAAGTCATCGCCGCATTCCAGGTAATGTCGGAGATATTCTCAGGCGAATCGCCTTCGTTGATCGGGCTTCCGGGAACATCGGCCGTGAATTGGGAATCGATGATCGATATGCCTGCATCGAAAGTCAGCGCAGACGAGAGGCGGGCCGTCGCCGCCAGCTCGAACCCGAAGATATCGAGACCAGGGACATTGACGAGGCCGTTGAGCGCATTCGGAATTAGAGCGTTTTCCCCACGTTTTGACTCGGCGTGGATTCCCTTGCGTGCGCAGTT